>Ga0210057_1000639_pt1 | contig 57275 bp, 69 predicted proteins | sample CryGeyCG2114_010_2_FD_183968 | JGI IMG/M metagenome (GOLD analysis project Ga0210057, IMG submission 183968) | Groundwater microbial communities from aquifer - Crystal Geyser CG10_big_fil_rev_8/21/14_0.10 (SPAdes) (version 2) | ecosystem: Environmental > Aquatic > Deep subsurface > Groundwater ...
TTACGGAGAAGTGTTCGACCGAGAGCGTGCTCGCACCGGAGTCATACTCCTATGCGATAGAGATCGGATACTTGCCGGGAGTTACTGACAACGTTGGACACACTGCCCAGGAAACCATCGAAGATTGCACAGGAAAGAAATTTCAAGAAGGGGAAGCTGTCTATTCATCGTATCTCTTGTTTTTGAACGGCACGGTCTCTCGCGAGAATGCAGTGCGCATGGCGAGCGAGCTCCATAATCCGCTCATTGAGCGTGCGAGCGTATTTGCGGCGGGAGAGGAAATTCCAGTCGTTGCGCCCAAAGTAGATCTTCACGAAGATGCAGAGGCCGAGGAAGTGAACTTGGATGTCCCCGACAAAGAGCTTGAGAAGATACGCAAAGAGGGGATCGCAAATGCCGATGGCACACGGCGCGGCCCGCTCTCGCTCTCACTCGTGGCGATGAAAACGATTCGCGACCACTTCCGCACACTGAAGAGAAATCCTACGGATGTGGAGCTCGAAGCTTTGGCACAAACGTGGTCGGAACACTGCAAGCACACTATTTTTGCCGATCCACTCGATGAAGTGAAGGAGGGAATTTACAAACGCTATATCAAGGGTGCGACGGAAAAGATCCGCAAGACTAAGGCCAGGAAAGATTTTTGCGTCTCGGTATTTAAGGACAATTCCGGTGCGATTGAGTTTGATAAAGATTGGCTTATCACGCACAAGGTCGAGACACACAATTCCCCCTCGGGTCTCGATCCCTTTGGCGGCGCGGTCACCGCGATCGTCGGTGTGAATCGCGACTGCTTGGGATTTGGGCTTGGTGCCAAGCCGATTGCAAATACCTACGGATTTTGCGTGGCCGACCCGGGAGACGCGCGAGAGCTTTTTCGCGATGCAGAAAAGAAACAGCCCCTTCTCTCCTCGCGCCGCATTCTCGAAGGTGTCGTCGCGGGGATTAATGCGGGCGGCAATCAGAGTGGTATTCCGACGCCACTCGGCTTCGTCGCGGTTGATGCGAGCTATCGCGGTAAGCCATTGGTCTTTGGCGGTACCGTCGGACTTATTCCACGAATGCACGGCAAACGAAAGCTCTACGAGAAAAAAGCAGAGCCGGGAGATTTCATCGTGATGATCGGCGGGCGCGTCGGCGCCGACGGCATTCACGGGGCGACCTTTTCTTCCGAGGCGCTTTCAAAAGGCTCGCCAGCGACAGCAGTGCAGATAGGGGACCCGATCACGCAGAAAAAACTCTCCGATGCCCTGATTCGCGAGGCGCGCGATGCCGATCTCTACAATTCAATAACAGATAACGGCGCAGGCGGGCTTTCGGGCTCGGTGGGAGAGATGTCGCGCGAGGCAGGAGGGTGCGTCGTCGATCTCGAAAGTGTGCCGCTCAAGTATCCGGGGCTCGCGCCATGGGAGATCTGGATATCAGAATCCCAAGAGCGTATGACACTCGCGGTGCCTAAGAAAAAATGGGATGAGTTTAAAAGAATTATGGATCGCTACGACGTGAAGGCGACGCGCATTGGGGAATTCACGGATTCTGGCTCGTGTGTGGTGCGACACAAAGGGCAGATCGTGATGGATCTCTCGCTCGAATTTCTTCACGATGGCAGACCTGTCACGAAACAAAAGAGCAAGGCTGTGGAATACAAAAAAGATCCGAAGTTGTCGGGGCAGCATATCCAGTCCGCGAAAGCATTCCTCAATCTTCTCCAGCGGCCAAATATTGGCTCGATCGGATTCATTTCTCAGCAATATGACTATGAGGTGCAGGGAATGTCTGTCACGAAGCCTTTGCAGGGTAGAGGGCGAGTGAATTCCGATGCGGCGGTCATGCAACCTCTGCCGGATTCTTCCCGCGGCATTGTGCTCTCGCACGGATACACACCGTGGTATTCGGAGATTGACACCTACGCAATGTCAGCCGCCGCGATCGACACGGCGGTACGCAACGCCGTGTGTGCGGGCGCCTCGCTCGAGTATCTCGCTATCCTCGACAATTTCTGCTGGTCTTCTTCTGATGTGCCTGAGCGACTCTACGAACTCAAGCAGGCCGCGAAGGCGTGTTACGACGTCGCGGTCACCTACGGCACGCCCTTCATCTCCGGCAAGGATTCGATGTTCAATGACTTTCGTGGATTTGATACGCATGGCAACGCGGTACACATCGCGGCCTTGCCTACGCTCCTCGTTTCTGCGGTTGGTGTCATCCCTAGTGTCGAAAAAGCGATGACAATCGACTTCAAGCGCGCTGGTGATTCTCTGTATCTCGTCGGTGAGACCCAGGGTGAAATGGGAGCTTCAGAATATGCGGCAATGATTGGGGCTGAAGGAGGGCTCGTTCCTCAGGTAGACGTGAAGGAGAACGCAAAGGCGTATGACGCTCTCTCGCAGGCGATCCAAAAAGGTCTCGTCGCCTCGGCTATCGGCCTCGGGCGTGGCGGATTGGGAGTGGCGCTCACAAAGTCGGCCATAGCTGGGCAGATCGGTATTTCTGCCGACCTTTCTAAAGTGCCGGGGCGTGCAAAAGAGCCACACGAAATACTATTCTCAGAAAGCCAGGGGCGAGTGTTGGTTTCGGTGCGAAAAGGTAAAGAAAAAGAATTTGAGAAAATTATGAAGGTGCCGTGCGCACGCATTGGAGAGGTGGTAGAAAAAAAGATGATGATAACGGTGGGGGAGGAGAAGATTGAATGTACGCTTCCCGAACTTACCGATGCGTATCGCGCATTTTTCAAGCAATGGTAGTTATGGAAAAAAACACAAAAAACAAAACACAGAACACAAAGCAGCCACGACCGAGAGTCCTTATTTTTTCGGGATACGGTCTCAACACCGAAGACGAAACGAAGGCCGCATTTGAATCAGTGGGTGCTTCGGCCGAAATTGTGCACTTGAATGACGCGATTGCACATCCGGAGATGTTCAAAGAGGCGCAGATCATCGTTTTTTCCGGGGGCTTTGCGTATGGTGACCACACTGGTGCGGGGAAGGCGTATGGCAATCGCGTGCGTGAACATCTCGGCGCGGTGCTTGAGGAATTCCTCGCGCGAAATACCTTGATGATCGGTATCTGCAACGGCTTTCAAGTTGTTACCTCAGCAGGGTTTTTGCCGGGTGCCTTGATTCCAAACGAAACCCCACGCTATCTGTGCCGCTGGGTTGATGTGGAGGTACGGGGTGAGAGTCCGTGGCTCAAGGGAATAAGGACGTTTTCTGTGCCGATCGCACATGGAGAAGGAAAATACTACGCACCTGAGGAATTGCTCGGGAAAATAAAAGCCGAAGGGGCCGTCGCTCTTAAGTATGTCGAGGGCGAGATCGCGCACCACTTCGACATGATGCCAAACCCAAATGGATCGCTTGAGAATATTGCAGGAGTAACAGCCTACAATGGTCGCGTCTTGGGGCTCATGCCGCATCCCGAACGCGCAGTTCGCTTTACGCAGTTGCCGCACTGGACGCATGTGCGCGAACAATACGTACGTGAAGGCAAAAAATTGCCGACAGAAGGGCCAGGGCTTCAGATATTTAGGAATGCCGTCGAGTACTTCTCATGATAAAGCTTGTCGTTTTCGACTGGAACGGCGTACTTATAGCAGATCTCCAGGCGGTGATAGCTGTGGACGCGATTCTTTTCAAGAAGTTTGGCCATGATCCAATCGACGCGAAGTTGTATCAGGAAATATTTACGATGCCAGTGCGGGATTTCTTTCTCGCCGCCGGATTCAAAAAAGAAGAGATGGATCGTCATGCGAAGGAAATCCAAGAACTCTTTCATGAGCTCTTCGAGCCGCGGATCGCGCGTGTGCGCACGCGCGCCGGCGCACGCACGCTCCTCAGCTTTCTCGAAGAAAGGAAGATCGAGGCAATAATTCTCTCCAACCACACGGAGATGAGTATTCACGCTCACCTAAAGCGACTTCGTATCGAGAAGTATTTCTCTGATGTTATCTCCAATGACAAGCACACGACGATGCAAAAAAAGAACAAGGCCGATAAGCTCGTCGATTTGGTGGTGAAATCTCACTACAAAAAAGAAGAAATACTCATCATCGGCGACTCGCTCGAGGAAATAGAGGCGGCGCGAGCGAGCGGCATCCGATGTGTCTCGATAACGGGTGACTACTACTCGGCGCGTCGTCTCAAGGCCGCAAAACCGGACTTTTTGATCAACAACCTCACTGAGATGATAGACATTATCAAGAATGTATAATGCACAGTATATGAAAACACTCGTAGGTATTTTAATGGGGTCGGATTCAGACCTCTCTGTCATGCAGGAGGCCGCAAAGGTCCTTGAGGGATTCGGTATCGGCTCAGAAGTGCACACGCTTTCAGCGCACCGCACACCGGAAGCTGTCATTGAGTACATTGAGAAGAGCGAGGCCGCAGGATACAAGGTCTTCATCTGTGGCGCGGGCGGCGCGGCTCATCTGGCCGGCGTCGTTGCCGCGCACACGGCGCTCCCTGTGATTGGCGTACCCTTGATGAGTGAAAAGATGGGCGCCGCCGGTGTCGACGCGCTCTTCTCCACTGTGCAGATGCCGCCCGGGATCCCTGTGGCGACAGTGGGCATTAATGGTGCAAAAAATGCTGGAATTCTCGCCGCGCAAATCATCGGCGGAGGTGATTCTGACATTCTTAAGAAAGTGAGAATGTATAAAGAAAAAATGGCAAAAGACATTCAAGCGAAAGATACAGAGCTTCAGGAAAAAGGATTCAAGAAATACCTCGAGGAGAAAGGCCTGCTATGAACGATAAAAGTGCCTATGCGCGCGCTGGTGTCGATGTTGATGTTGAAGCGCAGGCCTCTCGGCTTATGTACGAAGCGTCGAAGCGTACGTTTGAGAATCGCACGGGCACCATCGGAGAGGTTGTTACTCCTTTTGACGATTTTTCTGGCCTCAAGATGATTGATGTTTCGAAATTGCCCGAAGGGAGCTTTATGTCCGTCGGCTTTGACACCGCGGGGACGAAGGTGGAAATAGCACAGCGCGTCGGCAAGCACGACACGATCGCCTTCGACGTTTTGGCGATGGTGTGCGACGACGCATTAATGCGCGGAGGCGAGCCTGTCCTCGTCGGTACCAATCTCGACCTCAAGAGTCTGGGCTCTGACGAGCGGCATTTGGAAACGCTCAAGCAGTTGGCCGAAGGATATGTGGAGGCGGCAAAAGCGGCCAACGTCGCTGTCATCAACGGCGAGATCGTACAGATGGGGGATATGGTGCGAGGATACAGCGACTTTCCATACCACTGGGGTGCTGCATGCGTGTGGTTTGCTCGCAAAGAAAAGCTTCTTACAGGCCTCGAGATCACAGAAGGCGATGCGATAGTAGCACTGCGCGAGCACGGATTTCGCGACAACGGGTTCACACTTGTGCGCTCCGTGTTCGAGAAGGCTCATGGTGCAGAGTGGCACAATGTCGAATACGATGACTCGACCCTAGGACTCCTCACGCTCACACCTTCAATAATCTATTCGCGATTCGTTGTTGGCCTGCATGGTGGCTTTGAAAGCGATGGAACATGTGAGATCAACGGCGTGGCGCACATCACCGGCGGCGGTGTGCGCGAAAAGATGATCCGACTCCTCCGGCCATCCAAGCTCGGGGCAGACTTGACCGATCTCTACGAGCCGCCTCCGATTATGGCGCATTGCCAAAAAATCGGTGGTGTATCCGACGCGGACGCATACGGTGCATGGAACATGGGACAGGGCATGATGCTGGTGACGCCGGAGCCCGAGAACGTGCTCGCAGAGGCCAAAAACGCGGGGCTAGAGGCCAGGATGGTGGGTAGGGTGGTGAAAGAGCCACGCGTCAAAATTGTAAGCAAGGGAGTCGAGAAGCCTGGACAAGAGCTCACTTTTGATGTAAAATAATTTATGACAGACGTACTCCAAGAAACAAACTTTTCATTCCTCGGCACGAGGAGGAAGGGCAAAGTGCGCGACATATATGAACAGCCGGAGAGGCTGATTTTGATATCAACAGACCGTCATTCTTCTTTCGATCGCATCATTGCGCATATTCCGCACAAGGGGCAGGTCCTGAATCAGGTGAGTGCGTGGTGGTTTGAAAAGACGAAAGACATCGTTCCTAACCACGTTCTCACGATTCCTGATCCAAATGTGACCGTAGGGAAGAAATGCGCGCTTGTGCCTGTCGAAGCTGTGATGCGCGGATATCTCACGGGCGTCACCGATACCGCGATTTGGACCCGCTACTTGAGTGGTCAGAGAGAATTTGGCGGAGTAAAACTTCCTGATGGTATGAAAAAGAATCAGAAGTTGCCCGAGCCAATTTTTGATCCCACGACAAAAGAAGAAACACACGACCGCGCACTCTCGCCTGACGAAATGATAGCCGAGGGATTCATCACGAAAGATCTTTTCGAGAAGGTGCGCGAGACAGCCACTGCACTTTTCAAAAGAGGGCAAGAAATGGCTGCCGAGCGTGGACTTATTCTCGTCGACACCAAGTATGAATTCGGTTTGGATGAAAGCGACGAACTCGTTCTCATTGACGAAATACATACGCCCGACTCTTCGCGCTACTGGATGCTCGACACCTATGAGGAGCAGCTCGCGAAAGGGGAGGAACCGAAGAGCTTTGACAAAGAATTCTTGCGACTGTGGTTTAAGGAGAACAGTGATCCTTATAAAGACGTGAAACTGCCTGAAGCCCCGAAGGAGCTCGTCGAAGAGCTTTCGCGCCGCTATATTGAGATGTATGAGAAGATTACCGGCGAGAAATTTGTCCCGGCCGAGGTACCCATCGTCGATCGGATAGAGAATAATTTGAAATCCTATGGAATATAACCCTCTTACCGCAATAAGTCCGATCGACGGCCGCTATCGCGATGCAGCATCAGCGCTCGCCGAGTATTGCAGTGAATTCGCGCTCATTCGCGCACGCGTGCGCGTCGAGTGCGAATATCTAGCGGCGCTTTCAGAGACGAAGGGAGTGGGAATGCGTGCTCTCACCGCCGAGGAGAAGAAGATCCTCACAAAAATAGCGGACATCTCGCTCGAGGATGCACAGATAGTGAAAAAGATAGAGCGGGAAGGGTATGAAGGAATTCCCGCGACAAACCACGACGTGAAGGCGATCGAGTACTTTCTCAAGAAAAAGCTTGCGAGCACCTCGCTCGTAGACGTCTCTGAATGGGTGCACTTTGCGACGACCTCTGAAGACACCGACAATATCGCCTACGCGCTCCTCTTGCGCGGATTGCTCGAAGATGTCTTCTCGCCAGCATTCTGCGAGCTTCGAGAGGCACTGCAAGAGCAAGTGAAAGAGCATGCTGCGACACCGATGCTTGCGCGCACGCACGGCCAAAGTGCGAGCCCAACGACATTTGGGAAGGAGATGAAAGTGTTTGATATGCGCCTCAGCCGCCAGCTTGAACAACTCGCGGAGCGGTCGCTTCTCGTGAAATTTGCCGGCGCGACGGGCAATTGGAGCGCGCATTCTGCCGCACTGCCTGAGGTGGATTGGATGAAATTTAGCGAGAAGTTCGTCGAACGCTTCAACACGAAAGAGCAGGCGATCAGGCTTGAGTTCAATCCATACACTACGCAGATTGAGCCGCACGACACCTACGCAGAAATGTTCGACAACCTGCGCCGCGTCAACACGATACTTATCGATCTCTCGCAGGATATCTGGCGCTACGTGAGCGACGGCTGGCTCGGGCAAAAAGCGAAGAAGGGGGAGGTGGGCTCCTCGACCATGCCGCACAAGGTCAACCCTATCGACTTTGAGAATGCCGAGGGCAACCTCGGCGTCGCCAATGCCATGTTTGAGCACTTCTCGCGCAAGCTTCCCATCTCGCGCCTCCAGCGTGATCTCTCTGATTCGACGGTAAAGCGTACCTTCGGTGTTGCTTTCGGGCACTCGTTCATCGGGTACAAGGCGCTCTTGCGCGGGCTCTCAAAAGTGAATGTGAACGCGGAGGCAATGCTCGCGGCTCTCGAAGAGCACCCGGAGGTTGTTGCAGAAGCGATACAAACGGCACTCCGCACGGCGGGCGTCGAGGTGCCATATGAAAAACTCCGCGACCTCACGCGTGGGCGCAAAGTGAGCATGGAAGACTTTGCAAAGTTTATCGACGAGCTCGAGGTGGATGAAAAAACAAAAAAACGACTCAAAGAATTTCGCCCGGAAAATTATATTGGACTTGCGGAAAGCATAGCGAAAAATTCATAGCCAGGTGCGACAGGGATGGGGCGAGTATTTCGTGTTTTAGACGCCGCCTTCATCATCTCCCATGATGGAAAGGTAGGCATGAAAAAGACCAAGGTATTTTTCGATTGTGTCTCGGTCTCCCCACGTCTCGCTCTCGCTATTATCCAAAGCGACAATGAGTTCATTTCGAAGTGATTTCCCGCCGTCGCGCTCAAATATCTTAAGATATTTATCCATTTTTTCGTTTACCTCAGCCTGTCGTATACCAAGCTCCGGACTGCGGATAACGTGATTTTCAAGATGAAAAAAGGCTTCAAGAGTTGCTTCACGCAGGTCTGATAGGTCGTCTTGAGGTTTTTCGAACGTGGGTCTTTTTAATTCCGCGTTTGGAAGGCCTTTTCGATGAAAGCCAGCAGACTCGTTTTTGGTTTCCGGAGTGTTTCCTGAAAACTCGATACCTCGTCGTTTTAAGTATTCCTCTGCGACCGTACGAATGTAGTGGGGATGAAAACGACCTGGACTTGAGAGGTGTTCGTCTATAACAGCCTCAAGTTCATCGGTAGCGTATTTAGGTACGTATTCCTCATACGTAGACGTAGAGGCTTGTTTAGAATCCGAAATATCGTCGCGAGGTGCTTGCAGGACTGCAGTAGCACACGCGTCTCTCGCGAAACGCCTCTCTTTCTGTTCAGACGAGAATTTAAGAATGTTGCTTGAGGGATCCGGCTTCTCTTTCATGCGGACAGTATACTACTGCCTCAACCCCATGCCTGTGCGGATGAAGTACCAATTCACTGCAACGAGGACGGCGATCATGCCAAAAAGGACGGAAAGCGCGAGCGAGAGGGGAATGTCGGTGATGCCGAGTGAACCATAGCGGAAGCCGTTCACGAGATAGAAGAGTGGATTTACGTACATCAAGCTCTGCGCCCATGCGGGAAGAATGTGAATCGAGAAAAAGACGCCCCCGAGGTATACCAGGGGTGTGAGGACGAAGGTCGGGACGAGGTTGATGGCATCTATCGATTTCGCGTAGATGCCGTTGACGAGCCCCGCGAGCGAAAAGACGAGCGCCGTGAGGAAACCAAAAGCGAGCATGATGAGCGCGCTGTGAATAGAGATTTCAAGGCCGGTGAAGAAAAGTGAAATTGCATATACGAGGATACCGCTCAAGATGCCACGAACGACACCGCCGCTGATGAACCCTGCGATCATCACCCACGGCGGAGTGGGGGAGACGAGGATCTCATCGATGCCACGGAAGAAAAACTTGGATTGGAAAAACATAAAGGATGTGTTGGCGTATGCGTTGGTTACGACTGCGAGCATGACGAGGCCGGGCACGACAAACTCGATGAAATCCACGCCCTGCATCTCGCCGATACGAGAGCCGAGGATAGTGCCAAAGACGGAAAAGTAGAGCACTGAGGTAACGACGCTCGGTAAAAAGGTCTGTGCCCAAATACGGAACATACGTACCACGTCTTTGCGGAGCATGGTGTAAAAGGATATCCAGAGTTGGTACGCGGGCATATTATTTTTCTTTTGTTAGTTTAAGAAAGATCTCTTCGAGCTTGCCACCGCGATATTCGCCTGCGGAGCCTCCGCTGTCGTCGTGCATTGCGAGAATTTCTTGCATGGTGCCGTTCGCGACGATAGCCCCTTTGTTAATGATCGCCACATGCTTGGCAAGCTGTTCTGCTTCTTCGAGGTAGTGCGTGGTGAGAAGGATAGTAACGCCTTGCGCAGTAATACCACGCAGATAGTTCCACATACTGCGGCGCAACTCTACGTCGACACCTGCCGTCGGCTCATCGAGAATGAGAAAGCGTGGTTGGTGTATGAGGGCGCGCGCAATCATTAAGCGGCGCTTCATACCGCCTGAGAGCGCCATGCCATTTTGATGTATCTTCTCGCCGAGCCCCAGATCTTTGAGGAGCTGTTCGGCGCGCGGGATCGCTTCGGAGCGTGGGATGCCGTAATAGCCGCCTTGGTTGACCACGATATCGATGAGCTTTTCGAAGGGATTAAAGTTGATCTCTTGACCGACGAGCCCAATGTGCGTCTTCGCTTTCTCAAATTCTTTGTCGATGTCGTGCCCAAACACTTTGACCGTCCCGCTCGTTTTGTTCACCAGACTCGTGACGATGCCAATGATGGTCGTCTTTCCTGCACCGTTGGGCCCCAAGAGTGCGAAAAAGTCTCCCTCAGGCACCGTGAGATCAACGCCACGGAGTGCCTCCGTGCCGCTTTTGTACACCTTCTTAAGGTCTTTTATTTCAAGTGCGGGTGTCATGAGATTCAAGAGGATAGCACACTTTTGAGGTATTCGTACGTCTCGTGATAATCCTTCACCGCGTGCGTGGGGATAATTCCAACGACTGTCTCGTCGTTGCCGCCGGGGAAGAGAGCGTCGCCTATGTAGATGCAATCGTGCGGCTCCCACGCTCGATTCTTGAGAAATTCAGCGATGTTGTACCCCTTGTTGTTCCCAAGAGGGAAAAAATCGAATGTTGTCGTACCACCGGTTTTGACCTCAACGTTGTTCTTCTTTAGCTCTTCTACAGCATCGGCATGTTGCGCGAGGATATCGAGTCGTCGTGAAGCATTCGGATCGAATGCGTTTTTCTTTTCTAAATCCTCATGATGCCCTATGAGGCTATAGCTTATCTGCGCACCGCGATTTTCAACAAGATCGTTTTCGTCCTTCACTTTAAGACGTAGTTCAGAGTGCACTTTTTCGATAAATGTTATTATCGCTCTCGTTTGTGGGTCATCAAGCTCTTTCTTCCAAAGTGTGGAACCGTTTTTGTCTATGCAATGGTTGCCATTTTGGGCGAGGATGAAATATTGTCCGTCGAATGTGTGCGGGATTTGCGCTCGGATCTGTGATTCTTGAGCGCCAGAAACGGCCACCATATCGCGCTCCTCGCACAGTCGCCCAAAGAGCGGTTGATGTTCTTCGAGCATGAGACTCCTGCTCGGTGTTAACGTTTTGTCGACATCGCAGAATACGTGTTTTGGCATGTCATTTCGCTTTACCTTCCCAATACGTTGCAGAAGTATCAATGTAGTCGGCAACGCGGCGTTCGGCGGCGGCGGCGAGTGTTTCGGCGAGCGCGACGCGCTCGCCCTCTTTTGCTCCGCCACCGAGCCACGCTTCGACCGCCTCGATCTGCGAAGGGTTGGAGAGGGTGAGGCGGCGGCCTTTGGCCGATGCGCGCAAGAGCGTGGGCCCTCCGATGTCAGTTTTCTCAATAACGTCGTGCGGCGTGGATTGCGGGCTCGCGATGGTTTCTTCGAGAGGGTAGAGCGTTACGTACACGAGGTCGATCGGCTCTATCTTGAGCTTCTTGAGCTCCTCGAAATCGGCGTCGGTTGCGGCGAGAAGCGCCGCATGGATCTCGCGGCTGAGCGTCACGACACGATGGCCGATGATAGGTTTCCCCACAACATCCCCGACGTCGCGACACTCGACGCCCTGTTCGCCAAGGTATTGTGCAGTGCCCGCCGAGCCCATGATGTCCCAGCCATTTTCCTTTAGGAGCTTGCCCAGACGAAGGAGATCTCCGTCTTTTTTGTAAGAAGCTAAGAGTGCCAACATTTCCGCATTCTAGCATGCATGGTATTGTATTTCACAATGAAAAGCGGAAAGAAAATTGGCTTTACAGCGGGAGCTTTCGACCTCTGTCACGCAGGGCACATGCTCATGTTTGAGGAAGCCAAGACGCAGTGCGACCACCTCATCGTCGGACTCCACTCTGACCCTACGCTTGATCGTCCAGGCACGAAGAACAAGCCTATTATGTCCATTGAGGAGCGGAAAATTATTTTGCGCGGCATTAAATACATTGATGAGATCGTTCTCTACGATACCGAAGCCGACCTCTACGATCTGCTGAAGGAAAATAAGCACAATATTGATGTGCGCATCCTTGGCGTCGAATACAAAGAAAAAGAATTCACCGGACACGATCTCCCCATGCCTGTTTATTTCAACTCGCGCAATCATGAATACTCCACAACTGAATTACGGGAGCGTGTCTACGAGGCAGAGAAGATTAGAAAGGGCTAAGAGAGATTGTGTATAGGTTTACAAGAGGGGTCCCAGGCGTATGATGGGGGCATGAATGTACCTACAGGCACTAGCGGAATTGCAAAGATTCTCTGGACACTGGCGTTTGCCGTCCTCGCAATGCCGATTGCCGTATATGCGGCCGAATTGCGCACGGGAGATCAGCCCTCGATCGGGGTGAATGAGACGATCACGGAAGATCTCTACATCGCAGGCGGCAATGTCTCAAGCGCAGGAAGTCTTCGTGCAGATCTCGTCGCGGCAGGCGGCAATGTAGTAGTAAACGGTGACGTGACGGGAGACGCGACGGTCGCAGGAGGAGCTATAACGATTCTTGGCAACGTGGGTGACGATGTGCGCGCGGCCGGCGGCAATATTTTAGTGCAGGGCGCCGTCGGCGGCGACGTCGCCTTTGGCGCAGGGCAGGCAGTCTTGGGTGGCCCAGGAATCGGCGGCGATGTTTTGGGAGGCGGCGGGACGGTACGCCTCGACGCGCCCGTAGTGGGAGACGTACGGATCGGCGGGGGAGATGTATATCTGAATTCCACGATTGGAGGAAATGTCGAAGTGTATGCCGAAAAGCTCACGCTCGGAGAAAACGCGCGCATCGAGGGGAATCTTTCATACACGGCAGTGGCTGGTGTCTCGATGGAGGAGGGAGCGGTCGTTTCTGGCGAGACGAATTTCAAAAAGCGCGATGGTGCGATATCGGTGGGGGGCGTAGTCGCGATCGTTTCTTTTGCGCTTTTGGGTACGATGCTCGCACAGCTCGCCGCAGGACTCCTCCTCGGGCTCGTCTTTCGCCGCTACGCGGTGAGGATAGTTGAAAACGCCTCAGAACATCCGCTTCTTGAGGTAGGCCGCGGGCTCGTTGTATTCATCGTGCTTCCGATCTTTTCTATAATCCTCCTGTCTTCTGTCATCGGTGTGCCGCTCGGCATGCTTGGCCTCTTTACCTTCGGAGCGCTTTTCATGTATCTCTGGATAATGACACCGGTCGTGCTCGGGAGCTTTGCGTACCGGAGTTTCTTCGGCGGAGATTTCAGCGTGAGCTGGAAAACGATTCTGCTCGGCGTCTTTATCTACACCCTGCTCGGCATCATTCCGATCGTCGGCTGGCTTGTGCAAATCCTCCTTGTTCTCCTGACGCTGGGGACGACGGTGAAAGTGAAGTGGGAGATAGCGAGAGAGTGGCAGTAGCGCTCGGGAGCATGCATCCCTCGGGCACAGGTTCCGGCCTGCTGGTCGGACCTTCCCGCTCGCGCCGTCGCGCTGCGAGAGACCCTCGTAGCGCAATACCCCTCGCTTGTGGTTAGAAGGAGAAAGGGGATAAGTGGGTGGCGGGTTTTTCATGAATGGGGGACACTGATGTTGTACTGATTCAGGAGGTCGAATTAGCAATCAAATTAAGACCTTTTCTCCATGAACGCGAAAATGTTGCATGTGGTGAGCTGGATCCTCCTCGTCGTAGGAGGTGTCAACTGGGGTCTTGTGGGCCTCGGGGCCTTTATGGGAGGCAATTGGAATCTTGTGTATATGCTCCTAGGCTCCTGGCCGGCTCTCGAATGGCTCGTGTACGTCCTCGTCGGCGTCGCAGCTGTCTACGAGGTCGTAACCCACAAGAAAACCTGCAAGATGTGTGGCGGAAGCTCGATGCCCACGATGTAAGGTTTTTCTACCAACAAAACCGCCGCCCCAAACGCGGCGGTTTTGTTTTGAGCCTTGGAGAGACTATTTTTCTAGAAAATCGATCGCATCTTTCGCTGTTTCGGCAAAGTATGCGAAATCCTCGAGCGGGCGTTCGATGAATCCTTCCTGCTTCATGCGCTCGAGCTGGGTTTTGAATCCCGAGTAAAAGCCGTCGGTATTGAGGATCACGATGGGCTTATCGTGCAGTCGGTGTTTTTTGAGTTCGAGCATTTCCGTTATCTCATCGAGCGAGCCGATACCACCAGGAAGGAGAGCGAATGCGTCTGCGTGTTCGCGCATGAGTGTTTTTCGCTCAGACAGATCTTTTACAACGATCATCTCGTCGGCATTCACGCGAGCTTTCGCCTTCAAGATTTCCATCGTGATGCCGATAACCTTTCCGCCGCCTTCTTGCGCAGTGTCGGCGACCGTTTTCATGAGGCCGTTGTCGGAGCCGCCCCACACAAGTGTGTGCCCGCGCGCGCCGATTGATTGTGCGAACTCGACAGCAGGAGTGGTGTACTTTTCCTCCAAATCGTACATCGAACAAAAAACGCAAATGTTCATACCGCCTCAGGGTATCATGACCTCTTTCGGTTTTCCCCGCAGGTTGTATTCCGAGCTCATCACATAGCCATATGCGCCTGCATCGGCGAAAAGGAGGAGGTCTCCAATACGTGGAGTGGGAAGTGTGCGATTTTTTGCGAAGACGTCGCCTGATTCGCAAATGTTTCCGACGATGTTCACTTTCTGTGATTTTCCGCGCGGGTTCGAGAGATTGAAGATGTGGTGGTAGGAATCGTAGAGTGCGGGACGGATGAGGTGGCCCATGCCGGAATCCACCCCTACGAACGTAGCCCCTGGAGTTTTTTTGATATCGACGACAGTGGCTAAGAGTGCCCCGGCCTCTGCAACGATGTATCGGCCAGGCTCGAGGCGGAGCTCAAGATCGCGTCCGTATGCGCGGCAGAAATCAGAAAATACGCGAGACATCTCTTTTCCAAGCGCTTGAATGTTCAGTGCACGTTCGTTCGGACGATAGGGCACGCCGAGGCCTCCGCCGAAGTCGATGTATTCGAGGTCAGGGAATTGTTGTGCGGACGTAAGAATAAGGCGCATCGCACGGACGAAAGATGTGGGCTTCAAAATACTTGAGCCAATGTGTTGCTGGAGCCCAACAATTTGTAGATGATACCGTTTTGCAAGCTCACGCGCTTTCGGAAGGTCGGTATAGTAAATTCCGAACTTGCTCTTAGGGCCGCCGGTAATGATGTGGCTGTGCCCTCCTGCGCCGAATCCGCGATTCACGCGGAGTGAAACCTTCGATCCCGGGCGAGCCTCGCCCCACCATTTCAGATGGGTGAGCGAATCGAGGTGCACAGAAATACCTTTTCGCATAACTGAGAGGAGCTCTTCGCGTGTGATGTTTGAGCATGTATATGCTATCTGCTGTGGAGAAAAACCGACGCGGAGGACGCGTTCGACTTCGCCCTTGCTCACGCATTCCACCGACGCGCCGAGCTTCTTGAGATGTCGCAAAATCTCAATGTTGGCGTTCGCTTTGCAAGCATACAATATGCGCGCACGGGGGAAAGGGATAGCGCGAAGGAGATTTTTATATTGTCTCTCAATCACGCTCGTGCGGTAGACATACAAAGGCGAGCCATATTTTTTGACGAGCCGATCAGCTTGAGTTTTTGATATCAGTGGTTTTTTCATACGTACAGTATAGAAGATTGTGCCGCCCCATTACCCGGGGGCGGCGTCGGGGAGTTTGTTTTCTTCAGCCGACGCGACGATCTTTGCGATGTTCGGATCAACTCCGCCTTCATCGTTCTGATAGACGGGGATGCCACAGATTTTGGCACACTCCCGTGCCAACGACCGCTTTTCTCCGACGGTCGTCTCGCCTGGATGCCCCTGGATCTGCTCCAAGAACATGGCGCAAGCTAATTGAAGCCTTAAACTCATCACCGACTCCTTTCGAATGTTCCCCTGCATGACAATAAGTCGCACATCGTCCTACGGCAAGCCTTGGGCGCTGCTATCCACAGGACACTACTCATATGCCCCTAAATTAGCTACACTGTACGTCTACAAGCTAATACACCCAATATGGTTAGAAAAGCCAATCCAGCATTATTGAAGCCCATGAACCTCTCGGCAGAACTTGAGGCGGTTATAGGAAAAGGGCCAATGTCGCGAGGGGAAGTCGTTAAGAAGCTCTGGGAGTACATAAAGAAGCACGATCTCCAGAATCCAGAGAACAAGCGCAATATCTTAGCAGACGAGAAACTAAAGGTAGTTTTCGGGGGCAAAGCCGAAGTAACGATGTTTGAAATGACGAAGCTCGTTTCAGCCCACTTGAGCTAACACGCACGGAATCATTGAGCTCGCAAAAGCCCCGGCATACCCGGGGCTTTTCGTCCACCTGATCTCGAGAAAGGGGGTCTTGTGTCTGCGCCTTTTCGGCGCTGTATACTACATACACAATGAAGGAGAGTTTTATAAACAGGCGAACACTGTCAGAACCAGGTGAGGATGCGCTCGATGCACGTACTGAGCGGGTACGGGCAGATGCAGCAAAATTGGTGGAATTTTTTGAAAGTAAGGGAGGAGGAGAGCCGGTCCGTAAGGTTCTTGAAGAAGGCTTTCGCATTGTGCCGACCACCAAGCTTATTCACTCAATGTATTGGAGCCCTGATGGAAACGCTCCTCCCACGATTGAGCTTTCTCTCTTAGGGCAGACACCAGGTCGTTTTGGTCGACATACCCGAATGCACGAGATGGGGCACGCTCTTTCAAAGCATGAAAATTTAGACGAAGTGACAGAGGTTCTGTTTCCAGATGGGACGCGTAGGGCAGGAATGACGCGAAGTGGTGGCAAGACGGGTTTCCATTATTGGCTTCAGCGCGGAAAGGATGAGCATCCGGTCGAGCTGTTTAGCGCACTCAATGAGGCCCTTACGGATGCAATACCGATAGAAATACTCAAAACTCAAAATTGGGGCAAGATATATCAGCATTTTCTCTACATTTACCCTCGAGAGCGCAATATGCTGACAACGATAATCAGCAGTATGGCAAAGGATGGCGGCGAGTCTGAGGAAAACATCTTTGGACTTTTTGTTGAGTCGTATCTAAGCGGGTGGAAACCGGAGTTGAAGCAAAAACTACTCACGACGTTTGGCCCGAACGCTCTCCGCGTTTTGGCCATCATCAATGCACCCTTCTACGTAAAAGATAAAAAAGACGCTGTTACGCTCGGCAAATGGTGGCAATTTTTTGGCAAGAATTATTACAAGGAAGCGCTGGCGTATTTTGATGTTGAGATGTCGTTAGAGGAAAGAGACGCGGCGGCACGTAAAATTCTTCCCGCCGAGGGGGCTCTCCGCTTCGTTGAGCGGAAACAGCTAGACGATCAAAGCTGAAGCTTTGTGACCTTGCGCGTTACCCACTTCATTTGACGGCAATGGAAAGAAGACGCATTGTGTGTTCGCGTCTCCAATAGTGGAGGCGTTCACGGTCATTCACAGCAACTGGGGTGCGTCATGCACGATATTGAACTCATTCAGTGCCCCAGGTCTCGCGTGTGCGGACCGGGGGGCGGAATTCGTGTCCTTGTTTGGAACGTGAATAGCAAGTCGCGTTCCACTGTTCTTCTTGAGAGGATACGGGATTTCGACGCCGACATCATGCTTTTTCAGGAGATGAATGCGGACAGGAGCCTGAGAAAGCATATCAACAAGATGGGCTATGGCGGAGCGTTCGTTGATTGCGAACGCTACAACTGGCCGCCGGAATGCATGGGCAGTGCCGTGTTCTCACGGTTCCCTTTCCGCGAGACGCGGTTCGTTGAGCTCCGCCGCGGCCGAATGCCGGTTGCGGGAAAGATGCCTCGACGGTGCTATCTCGAGGTGGAGATTGCGATAGAAGACGACCGAACACTTACGGTCGGAACCGCGCATCTCTCACCGTTTGGAGCGTTCGCACGACGCCGGGAGCACGACCTTCTTGTGCGAGAGGTTACGAAGCATCGCGCAAACTTTTTGTTCGGGGGCGACCTGAACGTTTCGCCACGATCAAGGCTGGTGCGGGCGCTCAACGAGGACTTTCAACACCTCGGCCCGCCGCTTAGTGAGCCGAGCTGGCCGTCGAGTGCTTTCCAAAAGATCTTCGCAAGAAGACTGGACTACGCATTCGGCACGCCCGACGTGCATGTCGTGGATGCGCACATGGTCGACGGGCGCCCGTCTGATCACCGAGCCATCATGCTGAGTGTGGCTTTGTGAGAGAAGCTGGGGGCACCTGATGACCACAAGCCCATACGCCTCGGCACATGCCATCGTGCCGAGGCGATACTCTTCTATCTGAGAACCTGCAGAGAAAAGGGTCTTGTATATATATATTCACAGAGTATACTGCCTGCATCATGCGAGCGGGAAATGGCCGCAAGTCCGGGAGTAAACGCACCCAGCCCCCGCACGCCCGCGGTCGCCAGAATTCCAAAAAACTTGATCTCGTTGTGCCGATGGATCATTGCGGTATGGACGACGTCGATCTCGTCGGCGGCAAGAACGCATCTTTAGGAGAAATGCTTCGAGAGCTTGGGAGCAAGGGTATTCGCGTGCCTTCAGGGTTTGTGGTTACCGCCGAGAGCTACCGTATCTTTATGCGCGAAGCTGGTCTCGAAGAGTTTGTAAAAAAGACGCTCCGCAGTCTGCGCACGCACGATCCCAAGCACTTCGAGCAGGTGGGAGCTGTGATACGCAAGAAAATAGAGGGTGCGAAATTCCCCCAAGAGCTCGAAGAGGCAATACGGAAAGGGTATCGAGAAATGGAAAAGGAATATGGCAAGAGTATCGACGTTGCCGTGCGCTCATCTGCGACCGCCGAAGACCTGCCCGATGCCTCGTTTGCCGGAGAGCACGATACGTACCTCGGCGTTCGCGGAGAGAGAGATGTATTGAAAGCTGTGCGCGCATGCTTCGCCTCGCTTTTTACCGGCCGCGCCATCTCATATCGAGTGCACAAGAATTTCGACCACCATGAGGTCGCCCTTTCTGTCGGAATTCAACGCATGGTGAGAAGTGACCTCGGCTCCTCGGGCGTCATCTTCACCATCGACACCGAGACGGGTTTCGAAAACGTCATTCTCATCACCTCATCCTATGGGCTTGGTGAGATGGTGGTGCAAGGACAGGTAGTCCCCGACGAATTCCTCGTTGCCAAGCACCGGATCGGCAAGGCACCGGAGCCTATCATCAGCCGCCGTTTGGGAAGCAAGCAGTCAAAAATGGTCTATGCGACGCGCGGAAGCAAGCATCCTTTGAAGATCGTACCGACACCAGAATTCGATCGTCGGCGCTTCTCTATTACTGAGAAGGAGACCATGGTGCTCGCCAAGTGGGCGAAGACCATAGAAGAGCACTACTCGAACAAACGTGGGAAGCACACGCCCATGGACATCGAGTGGGGACTCGACGGCAAGACGCATGAACTTTTCATACTGCAGGCACGACCTGAGACAGTGCAAGTTTCGAAGGACCGTTCGAAAATCAAAGAGTACATTCGTCGTAGTAATGGCAAGATAATTCTCAAAGGACTCTCGGTGGGTTCCAAGATCGTCGTTGGGCGTGCACGTGTCATTGCGAGCGTGAAAGACATGGACAAACTTCTTCCGGGAGAAATTCTCGTTACCGAAATGACGGACCCGGATTGGGAGCCGATTATGAAAAAGGCCGCCGCCATTGTGACAGACAAGGGTGGGCGTACATCGCACGCGGCGATCGTTTCGCGCGAGCTCGGACTCACAGCGATCGTTGGCGCGGAAGTCGCCACTAAGCTCATTAAAACGGGGCAGGAGATCACGATTGATACCACAGCCTCCGATGGGATCATTTTTGAGGGCGCGCTTCCTTTCGATGTGCGCGAGAGTAGGATCGCGAACATTCCTAAGGTTCGTACCAAGATAACCATGAACCTTGCGACACCCGACACAGCGTTCGAGAAATCTTTTTTGCCAAACGACGGAGTTGGACTCGCGCGCGAGGAGTTTATCATTGCCTCTGCGGTTGGAGTGCACCCCTTGGCACTCATTCACTACGATGAGCTTGATTCTAAATTACAGAAAGCAATTGACGAAAAGACACACGGCTGGAGCGACAAGCGCACCTATTACATCGACAATTTGGCTTACGGCATCGCCAAGATCGCGGCGGCATTTTATCCCAAGCAGGTAATCGTGCGCTTCTCCGATTTCAAGTCCAACGAGTACCGTACGCTCTTGGGTGGCGAGCACTTCGAACCCGAAGAAGAGAATCCGATGCTCGGTTGGCGCGGTGCCTCTCGTTATTATGATCCGAAGTTCAAGGAAGCTTTTGAGCTCGAGTGTATGGCACTGCGCAAAGTACGCGAAGAGATGGGGCTCCCGAACGCTATCCCGATGATACCGTTTTGCCGCACGCTCGAAGAAGGGAGAAAGGTGCTTACGACGATGGCGGAAGTCGGCTTGTATGCGAATCTTTTACCAGGAAAACCGCCTTCGGCGCGAAAAACCCCTGTCATCGTTATGTGTGAGATTCCATCAAACGCCATTCTCGCGGACAAGTTCCTCGACCTCTTCGACGGCATGTCTATAGGCTCCAACGACCTGACACAGCTCACGCTCGGACTCGATCGCGACTCCGGCGTCGTCAATCGTGTGGCCGACGAGAACGACGAGGCTGTGAAAGCGCTCATCGCGAGCGTTATCAAGACGTGTCGCCGCAGAAAAAAATACGTCGGCATTTGTGGCCAAGGACCCTCGGATCACCCTGGGTTTGCAAAGTTTCTTGTGCAGGAGGGGATAGAGAGCATGTCTCTGAATCCCGACAGCGTCATCAAGACCACCATCGCTATCGCGAAAGTCGAGCGGAAACTCAGGGACAAGAAAAAGCGCTAAGCTATTCTTCTGTGTGGGAGATGCGCAGAATGGTGCCGGCACGGTCGTCGGAGACGTACATGGTGCCGCCGGGCTCGAGGAGAATATCGACGGGGCGACCGTAGATGAGTCCTTCCTCGTTCATAAAACCAGTGAGGAAGTCCACAGGCTCGCCGGTGCTGTTGCCCTCGGCGTCGAGTGGGAAACGTACCACCTTGTAGCCTGTCGCGACGCTTCTGTTCCACGAACCATGGTAGGCGACCAATGCGTCGTACCAATACTCTTCTGGCCACCCTTCCTCCGGAACGAATGCGATGCCGAGCGGCGCGGAGTGCGCAGGGATATCGATGCGCGAAGGTGACACGAGTGGTTCGGTGCACGGAGCGCGTACATAGGTATTTTGATCGTATTCCGTATCATGGATATTTTTGCCGTAGCAGATCGGCCAGCCGTAATTCTTATCCGGCTCAATGATGTTTATCTCATCCGGCGGTAGGTCGTCGCCCAGGCGATCGCGACCCATGTCTGTGCCCCACACATCTCCTGTCACGTAGTGCGTTGTCATGAAGACGGTGTTGCGCAAACCAGTCGCACGTGACTCGATCTCGCCCGTCTTGAGATCGACAAAGAGCACCGATGCGCGCCGCTCATCCTCCTCTTCGCAGACATTGCATGAGGAGCCGACGGATACGAGAAGCTGTTCATTATTTGGATGTAGCATGATCGTACGCGTATTGTGGCCGCCATCAGCCGGGAGATCGAGGAGCGTCTGCCTGTTTGAGGCGATGTGTGTTTCAGGATCAAAGTCGTATGTGCTCACTCGGTGCTCTTCGGCGACGTAGAGTGTGCATACTTCCTGTTCGATATCGATACATCCAAAAAGGATCCCGTGCGGCCGCTGAAGATTTTCGAGCACCACATCAGTGCGATCGCTCACCCCATCGCTGTCTTCATCGAAGAGTACGACGACCTTCCCCTCACTTGTTTGTGTCGCATACATCGGGGCGCCGGGGCCATGGGTTATCACGCGCACGCCGGGGAGATCGCGCGCGTAGATACGCGCAGCGAATCCTTTAGGGAGAGAAAAGGGGAGATCATCTTCGGAGAGGTCAGGAGTGGGCTGGAAGAGCGGCGCCGCCCCGGAGAGGAAATCTTGAACGGATGGAGTGAAAAAGAGACCCCCCAAAAGGGCGAAAATAACGATGATTAGAGCGACAGTGACTCTCATGTGCTTGACATGATTATACCAAATGATGCGCTTTTCAAAAGACCCTTCGACTTTTCTGCGATAGGCGAGTATGTTGATGGTATATGAAAAAGTACTCAGCGGGGTTGATTATCACAGTGGCGTTTGTGTTTGCGGCGCCGGGGGCAGAAGCACTCAGCTACGTCGGCTATCCGAGTAGCGGCAACTACACGTACCACGATTTCTCGCCGTACACATACATCAATAATCAGTACCCGAATGTCAATGTAAACGTGCCTTCTTATTCGTACCCGTATAACTATAATTACGGCTATAACTACGGATACAACTACTCCAATTATTCCCAACGCTACTGGTGCGGCTCGTACTATTCCTACAGTCCGTGCACGAGCTCCTCGTACTCGTACTACACATATCCCTCTTCCTACTATGGGAACTCTAATTACTACCCTTACTACTACAACAACTACAGCTACTCGTATCCGTACTACAACTATTCGAACTATTCAGGCAGTAGCTACTGTTCTTACGGGTATTCATACCCGTGCTACATGTACTAGGAATCTCGAGACCTAGTGTTTCTTAAAGAATCCGGTGAATGCCTGCATGATTTCGAGCGGTACTGTGAATACCACGGTGTTGGACTGATCCGACGAAAGGTCGTTGATTGATTGAAGGGTGCGCAGGTGAAGCGCACCTGGCTGTTCGTTTAAGATGCGTGCCGCCTCCGCCATATTTTTTGATGCGGCGAGCTCTCCCTCAGAATTGATGATGACCGCGCGCTTCTCGCGCTCAGCCTCTGCTTGCTTTGCTATCGTACGTTCCATGTCACCAGGCAAACTCACGTCTTTGAGCTCCACATTGCTCACCTTAAGGCCCCACGCGTCGGTCTCTATGTCGACGATCTCGCGGATACGGTCTGCGAGCTTGTCGCGGCTCGCCAAGAGCTCGTCGAGCGAGACCTCACCCACGATATTGCGCATGGTCGTCTGTGCGAATTGCGATATGGCGTAGAAAAAATTCTCCACCTCGAGCACCGCTTTTTCAGCGGATTCCACCTTGTAGTAGATAACGGCATTTACGATGACCGAGACGTTGTCGCGGGTGATGGCCTTTTGGTCGGGGACATCGACGGCTTTCACACGCATGTCGACCTTACGGTAGCTTTGAATAATGGGCCACACGAGGCGCCAACCGGGCGACATAATACCGATGTACTTCCCAAACATGAATTTGACGCCGCGCTCATACTGGTTGACCTGGCGGATGCTGGCGACGACAACGAGAAGGACAATGAATAAAAATGTAAGTAGGTAACTCATGGCTTTAGTATACGCGAACGTTTTAATTCGTGCACGAGATCGCTCGGTGTATGCTAGTGCAATGTATGTAAAAGTCAGGGTCAGGGCGGGTGCACGGCGGGAGAAGTTTGAGAAGGCTTCAAAAGCATCATTCACAATAGCCATCAAAGAGAGAGCGGAGGGGAATGCGGCAAATCGTCGCGTTGTTGCGCTGATTGCCCAGCACTTTAATGTCCCGCAAAAGTCGGTGCGCATTGTGAACGGACATCACAGCCCCTCAAAACTTCTCGTCGTGAGTGGGGTAAAATGAGAACATGAGTAGATATCTCGCGTATCCGTGGGCGCTAGTGTTCGGCTTCTACTATTACATTATCTTTCAGCTCGTATACCTCGCGCGTTTCGGGGATCTCAATCTCAGCTGGAATTTTGTCGACGTGTTTCTCCCTGCGGTCGGTATCATCTCGGTCGCGATGTTTATCTATTTCGCAAAAAAGATCCCTGAGCGTCGCGGCCTCTTTTTCATTCCGTTCTTCATCGCGCTCCCGCTCTCTATGCTCGGAGCGCTCGGCGGCGGGCTTTTGGGCCCCCTTGGCGTTCTTATCTTCGGCCTCCTGCCGTTTGCTGTCCTTTTGCCGCTTGGCTACTGGCTCGTAAAGAAGTTCATAAAGGAAGAGCGCGCGGCGCAAGGGCAGCCTGGTTGAAATGTAGGGGCTAGTCGAGTACGCTTTAGGGGTATGAACAAATTTGGACTTCTCGTTCTCGGTGTGATTCTTCTTGTCGCTCTCTCGTACGCCTTTACCATTCCCGGCGGGCAGCTGGATCCAAAGAGTGTGACAAAAGACTCCGCCGAAGCCGTTGAATACGAATAGGGAAGACGCCGGCACCTTGCGTGGCAGCGCACACAAGCATTTCTCGCAAAAGTCTTACACCTCTAATCAAAAATGGAGATAAGGTATTCGTCGATTTCGCGCTGGTCGCGGTCGTAGAAGTATTCGTTGTCATTGTGCAGATCGATCGCAAGGTCTTCGCCGACAAAACGCCAGTGCCACGGCTCGAACACATAGTAGGAGTTGCTGGGCGGATAGGAGAGCGTGAAGCCGTAGCGGTGAGCGTTGTCTCGGAGCCACTCGTATGCCTTCGTTGTCTCGAATCCTTCGAGAGAGCCGTCGATGCCAGTCGTTATAAAATCGACCGTCGTGCCGAGCTGGTGTTCCGAATAGCCTTGGTCTGCTGAAAACGTGTTTGCGGTGCCCGCGCCGTAGGTGACAGTGTAGTTGCCCTTAATCGCGTTCTGTTCGTCGAAGGAGCGGAACGCAGAAAACACATAGAGTTCGATGTTATCGCGCTTCGCGCGCTTGAGCAGATCTTCGAGGTGCGGCCATACACCTGCGTGTATTTGATACGTGCGATCCTCGTCGTATGTATATTCTTCAGGAATCTCAACGATGCGCTCGGGCTTGTAGTGTTCGTTGAGAAAGAAAACCTTCGAATATTTCTGCAGAAGCTCGGGGTCGGTCTTGCTCAGCTTTTCGAGCGTGCCGATATTTTCTGCAAGCGATGAGACATTCTCCTGCTCTTCGTTGATCTCTGCCAAAAGGAGCGTGTGCGATGCATGAATGCGTGCCTCGAGCTGCTCGGTTGTAAATGCCAACTCGGAGCGTAGGTCGCCGACGCTCTTCGAGAGCTCCGTGACGTACATGTAGCCCATATATCCGCCGGCACCGAGTGCCGCGAATACAATGAGAAAAAGCACGCCCGCAATCTCTTGGGAAACGGAAATGCGCCGTGTCGAGTGTGTCATATCAGTGTTCTGACGCATAGCAGTAGCAATAGATTACCATATCCGCACACAATCTTGCAGTGTATAAAAGCAAAACGACGGCACATGCCGTCGTTTTGTTTAGCTCTCTCAAACAAGTGCGAGACGGGATTATTGAACTTGCGCGTCTCCCGATACTTCCACAGTTCCGTCTTCCATTACGCCCTCCGACTCTATCATTGCGCTTGCGGCCGCCGCCTCCATGTTTTCTGCACCCTCTGTAGTCCCCGCAGGCACAGCTTTGTCTTGGAGCAAGAAGTAGGCTCCGACGCCGACCAGGGCGATTACGATCAATACGGTGATAAGTTGCTTCATATGTTTCTTAACAATAACTAGTAACAAATAACATTTCCCTAGGGCATCACTGTATGGAAAGGCGCCAAAAAGGCAAGGGGCGGTTCTGCTTCCGCCAGCACAAAGAGAAGGCCCCGCCGAAGCGGCGGGGCCCGTGAAGCTCGTGGGCGATCACTGGAGCGTAAGGGTCAGCAGAGTGCAGACGTTGACGCCGTCCCACTTCCAGTAGATTCTGCCGTCCTGCGTTTCGGCGCGTAGGTCGTAGACGCAGTAGCCGGATCCGTCGTCGCCGTCGAGGACGTAGTTGTACCCTGGCGGGATTGCGACCGGCAGGATATCGCGGCCCCAACTGTCGTTGTCGCGGTTTGTCGCGAAAAACCGGTACACCGTGTGCTTGGAGTTGTTGACCACCCTGATGCGGTAGTCGTTCCCCTTGCTGCCGGCATCGACCGGGGCCGTGAACGCCAAAAGAGCAGCGGCTGCGATGCAGCCCAAAAACCGACGATTCATCTGGTGTCTCCTTATCGGAAGTTCCGCGAGGCATCAATCCACGCGATAGTAAAATTATACTCGTCAACGATTTTTTGGCAAGTACTTGCACTAGCACTGCCGCGGATTGCGTTTTAGATATGGCAATCAAAATGTTTTTACGAGCAGATACACGGCAAGCCAACGCTTCTCCTTTCTTCCAATTTCGGGAGAATTCAGTATACTAGCCACGATTCCGTAGGATTCCTATGGGATGTATTCCGCGGTACCTGCCTGCCGGCAGGCAGGGCTCAGCTCTGAGCGTACCGCGTGAAAAAATATTCCGCGGTAGCTCAGCTGGTAGAGCATCTCGCTGTTAACGAGAGGGTCCTTGGTTCGAGTCCAAGCCGCGGAGCCACCGATCAGCATGAAAATCGCCCCACGGGGGCGATTTTCACTCGACCTAAGGTCTCGTAATCGAACTCAATTCTGAAGCCGTCAGTCTCTACAGAGAAATGCCGAAGCGCACGCGGTTTTTCGTGTTCGTGCTCGAAGAATTGCTCGTGGCGTTTCCCGTCAAGACCTCTCCGCCAAGGCCGCCTGAGCCGCCAGTGCCGCCGCTTCCGGCCGTCGCTCCGCCGTTGTTGTTGTTCCCTGCTCCTGATGTCACTTCGCCACCGCCGTTGCCATTGCCGCCCTCGCTTCCTTCGGCAGTGTTGTTACCCGTGCGGGCTCTCGCGCGCGTCTCGTTCGTAAGCGGACCGGTGTTCGTCACGTTGCCGATGACGTTGGAGCTGTTGACGTTCGTCGGGGCTACGACGAGAATGTCGCCTTCGGTGTCATTCAGCGAGTTGGTAGAAGAAGCAGCTGCAGAAGCGTTGCCAGTGTCAACCAGACCGCCTGCACTCGCGCCTCCGCCGCTCCCGCCGCTCCCGGCTGTCGCTCCGCCGTTGTTGTTGTTGCCGGCGCCACTTGCCGTGACATTGCCTCCTACCGCGCCATTGCCGCCCTCGCTTCCCTCGGCAGTGTTGCCACCTGTGTTTGCGTTCGAGATCGTCGTATTCGAAAGCGAACCGGAATTATTTATCGTGATGCGGATACGACTACTGTTAATGGCGGCTGATGCGACTGAAACCATCATAAGACTTCCGATCATCGCAGCCAACACTACTGCTGAAGCAGTGTACACATGTCTTGCAGTTTCCATACAAGGATAGTTAGTTACTAATACGAATAACGCCTGCACCACTCAGTGCGGGTCGCCGACGCTTCAGGCATCGATGCCGACGTTACGTCGGCACTGTTCGCTGGTTTCCCCAATACCCAGGTCAGTGCAATGCCCATGTATCGTATCCCGCCACGCGCGCGTGTCCAGAGAGTGATGTGTATATTCTTGTCTGCATCAATGGAACTTCTTCTGGTGTTTACAAGACACTCATGTCCAAGCCGCGGAGCAGGTGAGTGTGGTGAGAGGTCAATGCGCGAAGCCTCTCGGAGGGAGCCTCTACGTGCATGCTAGAGTACGCCTATGGAATCGAAGCTCACGTTTCTTGGTGGAGCGGGCAGCGTGACAGGTGCAAACTTTTTATTCGAAACAGGGGGCAAAAAAATACTGATTGACTGTGGATTGCGGCAGGGGAGCTCGTATGATGCCGACAAAAACTACGAAGACTTTGCATTTGACCCTTCCTCAATCGACATACTATTCGTGACACATGCACACGCTGATCACATCGGCCGTGTGCCAAAACTTGTGCACGACGGATTTCGGGGCATCATTTTTTCGACGCCCGCTACGCGCGATTTGTCAGAGGTTATGTTTGCTGACTCGGTACATATCTTGGGCGAAGAGGCGCGAAAGAAAAATGTGACACCACTATACGAATCGCACGATATTGAAACTGCGCTCTCACTTTGGAAGACGTACGATTACCACGAGTCGTTTGACGTAGGAGATGGCATCACCGTGCGTTTTCTTGATGCGGGGCACATCCTTGGCGCGGGAATGGTTGAATTTTCTCGCGCGGATACCAGGTTTGTTGCAACCGGAGATTTGGGAAATTCACCGGCACCCTTGTTGCGCGACACCGAGACGCTTGCCGACGTGAACTATCTCTTGATGGAGAGTGTCTATGGCGACCGCGTGCATGAGAATCGTGGAGACCGCGTAAAGCTTCTGCGAGAGATACTGAACGATACGTACGAGAACCGTCGAACACTCCTTATTCCGGCGTTTGCGATACAGCGCACGCAGTTGTTGTTGTACGAAATAAACAAAATGGTTGAGGCGAAAGAAGTTCCTGAAATGCCCGTTTACCTTGATTCGCCCTTGGCGAGTAAGGTAACGGACATATATCGCAACTACACCCACCTCTTCAACGAGCGTGTGCAAAAAGAAATTGCTGCAGGCGATAATGTTCTGGACTTTCCGAAGTTTACGATCGTGCGCGAAGCAGAAGAGTCAGAAAAAATTCTGAGCGTACCGGCACCCAAAGTCATTATCGCGGGGTCTGGTATGTCGATTGGAGGACGAATACTGATGCACGAAAAGCGATTGCTGAGTGACCCGAATACGACGCTTTTGTTTGTCGGCTATCAAGGTACCGGTACGCTTGGGTCTCGCATCCAGGATGGCGAAAGCGAAGTGCGAATAGGAGGGGATACGGTGCGTGTACGAGCACGAATAGAAACCATCCGTGGGTTTTCTGCGCACAAAGATCGCGATGGCCTTGTCGACTTTGTCGCCTCCACCAAGGGGACGCTCGAAAAAGTGTTTGTCGCGATGGGGGAATCGGATTCCTCTCACGCTCTTGCGCAGCGTTTGCGAGACACCTTTGGGGTGGCTGCGATTGTTCCTGAAGAGGGAGAGACACAAACGCTGACCTTTTGATGGACTGCAACGACTAAAAATGGAAGTTCTCCTGAAGTGTGCACGAGGCTAGGAGGCGTTGGTCTCTAGTTTGTTGCGGTAGATGATTGAGACCAAGGCAAAGCTCAAGACGAGGAGGAGGAACCATGAGCCGAGTTTGCCAAAGGAGACGAGGTGCCAATTTTCTATTTGGCTCGGGTAGAGCCAAACTCGGGTGAAGGTGCCGACGTTTTCGGCTATCCAGACAAAGAAGGCGACGAGTACCACGGTGAGGAGGAGCGGCATCGTGCGACGCACTTTGTACACACGGTAGTGCACTTTTGTTTTCCAGAAAATAAAGAATACGTGTGCAAAGAGGAAATAGCGGATGTCGAAGATATAGTGGTGCGTGAAGAAGTTGGCGTAGATGAGGGCCGCGAGGATCCAGAGGTGGTGGTAGGCGGGGAAGTTTTCATACCTGAGTCTGAGGAAGATGAATGCGCGGGAAATGTAGCTCCCGACGGCGGAGTAGAGGAAGCCCGAAAAAAGCGGCACCGTGGCGAGTACGAACACGGCACTCTCGGCGCCAGGATAGCTCCACGAGCCAATGGCGGAGTGCGTCTTGAAGAGCTCCATGCCGGTGGCAAGTGCATGGAAGAGAAGAATGACAAAAAATTCTCGCAGACGTTCGAACCGAAAGACGAGCGCGCATACCTGAAACAGAACGGCGGAGAGGAAGATGAGATCGTATCGGTCGATGAATGGGGGAGTGAAGAGCTCTGTAAGCAGAAAAATGCCTAGGAGAAAACCTCCAAAATAGCTCGCTCGCGCGTTGGCGAGAAAGAAGTACCAGAGCTCGACGACAATGGCGCGCATACGCTAGGTATTATGCACGGTGTCTTAAAGAAAACAGACCCGGCGCGTGGCACGCCTGGTCCAATTCGTGTGGGCGAGTGTTTCAGTAGAAAACTTGGTACAATAACTTTCTTTTATGGAATTTGACTACACCGTTATAACCCAAAAAGATTTCGATTCTGCAGTATCGGATGTGCAAGAAGAAACGGCCAAAGCTGGCTTTCGAGTACTCTACGTTCACGATGTGCAAAAAACGTTGGATGAGAAGGGATTTAACATTGAGTCAATGAAGATCGTCGAGTTCTGCAACGCAAAATCTGCCTACACGGTTCTGCAAGAAGATGCGAAGATCGGGCTTTGTCTGCCATGTAAAATACTTGTGTACACGAAAGATGGCGAGACAGTTATATCCGGAATGCGGCCGATTATTTTGTCGAGGTTTTTTCCTGAGGCGCAATTGGGCACACTGCCGGAAGAAATCGACGCACTGATTAAGGTCGTCATAGATAACTCAAAATGAGGTGTTAAAACGGTAAGATGCGTCTCATACGTGCGTCTTCGATACATTATGTCAAAAAATACAATAATTGCGGTCGTAACTGTGCTGGTCATTGCTGGTGTCGGGTGGTATTTCTACACTTCGCCGAGAGGAGAGGAAGCTCCGAATCCGGATTCGAACGCGAACGTATCCGGTATGCTCGCGGAAGACAATGCCGTCGTCGCGATGGAGCAGCGGCCGGGCAACACCGTTACGGTCTCCGCTGTCTATCTCGCTGAGCCAGGCTACGTCGTCATTCACGAATCAGCAGACGGTGCGCCCGGAGCCATTCTTGGAGCGAGCGCGCTTCTTTCTGCGGGCGAGAACCGGAATGTGGTGGTTACGCTCAATCGCGCCGCGCTCGAAGGCGAAGAGCTCAATGCAATGCTTCACACAGACGCGGATGCCGATGGTTCGTTCAGCGCCTCAACCGATATTCCAGTAGAGAGTCGTCTTGGAGGGCCGATCAATGGATGGTTTCTGGTGACAGTGAGCGCAAGCGAGGACGTGCCTGTTAGCATCTAGAGTATTAATTGGGTGCCATGAACGTGCGGGGCCAGACCTCGCAAGAGCCAAGGAGGGGGGGGTAACGGAAGTTCGTGATATTATTATGTCATAGTAAGTAAACTGTAGACAAAATATGATTCCACTTTTTATCGCATTAGCGCTGATGCTCGGGGCCGGAGGTACTGTAGCAATGTCTGACTCGGCGCGCCCGGGCGACCTGCTTTTCCCTATAGATCGTGCCGTAGAGGAGATTCGCGCAAATTTTGCCACGGATGAAGGCAAGGTGGAGCTTAAGATAAAGTTTTCCGAGGAGCGTCTCGATGAGCTTGAATCGATACTCGACGAGAGTGCGACGAGCACTCAAAGCGGCGTGTCGGAGGAGGCGGAGGCGAATCTTTCGCAGGCGCTCGATATCCTGACCTCGCATCTCATGGATATTCACGGGCTCGCCTCGACGACGCCTGGCATCGCGCAGGCAATTAGCGTTATCGAGGCGCGCTTGCAAAGCAACACAGGTGCCTTGCCTCAGGAATTAAAGATAAAGATCCGTGACGATCGTGGGCGCATTGAACTGAAGACCGAGGAGGGAAAAATTAAGGTCAAGATCGACAGTGAGGGGGAGGTTGAAGTGGAGGTAGAGAATGAGGACGAGAACGAAGATGAAGATGGAGATGATAGGGAGAAAAAAGAGGATTCAGATTCTGGCCATCGTTCGAGTGCTACAAGCACTAGATCAGACGACGACGATGATGATTCCGACAACTCCGGGTTTGAGGCAGAGGCAGATGTATTTACCGACATCACCGTTGTCAAAGTGGAAATACAGGACGAAAAGACGACGTTTACGACAGATGCAAACACTCGTGCGACTATTGTTGCCGAGATCGTCTCGCGTTACCCGACACTCGTAGCGGCAGACGTGGACGCGGCACTCAAACTGGAGATAGAAGACCGCGTAAGTCGACCCGATGACTCTGAGAAGGATAAGGATGATGCAGACGACAGCTCGGGCTCCTCAGACGATGACAATGACTCGGATGATGACGCGGATGACGACAATTCCGGCTCTTCAGACGAAGACGACGATTCGGACGACTCTGACGACGATGACAACTCCGGGTCAGGCGGCAACTCTGGCTCTTCCAACAACTAATGTTCGCCTTTTAAACCTTTAAGAATTGCTCAGACAAGATGGCGGTTGGACAAAATGTGTGGCGGTTGTACTGTTGCAGGCGGGGAGATGAAGAGGCTGGGAGGAGACCAAATGACTCTTTCAAAGTTGGCACACGCGCAGTGCGCGTACAACGATTTGAAGAAATTGATCCTTCTCTTCGAGCGCTGGCGTGAAGCCAATCCATGCTGCTCAGTGCGAGAGAGTAAGTATGCGTGCGCGCTCGTGCTCGAGGCGCTTCGTGCGCTTGAGCGCAAGGCGCAATACCATCCGATGCCCGACGACGAAGAGATTCGCGCACTCTTGTTGCGACTTCTCGACGAAACGCTGGACCCTGAAGGACCCCCAAGGCACAAGAGGGCCCTTCTTTTTTGTATAGATAAGAAAAGAGGCCGCCCGGGAAAGCGGCCTCTCAGGTGTTTCAGGAACGAGGGCGACGCTACTGCGTCGTCGCGAGCATCATCGCTCGCGTTTCCTCTCCCGGCGCCTGCGGCTTCGGTCGTGGCCTTACCGAGGCCACGCGAGGCCATGGCCGCATGCGTGGTCTCACTTGCGCGAGACAGCGGAGCCAGCGTTCGCGGTCGATCTTTCTGCGCGAGTCGGCCGCCGCTTGGTCGATGCCGCCGTACCAGACGGTCGTCGAGACCTTGTTGAAACAGCGATTTTCATGCGCCGCTGCTCCTCTGGCGGGTAGAATCACCCACAACGCCGCGATGGCGAGCATCGCCACGAGAGCGAACAAAAATTGTCGCAACTTTCTCATCTTTTCCTCCTTTACCCCCATCTAGAAGACCCTTTTTTTCATGCAAAGTCAATTTTTTTGAACTGACAAAAAGTTAACCTCGCTCTCCCGAAAGAGAGCGAGGTCAGTTTGTGGGCGTAGCGCAGTGCTACGCTAGAGTTGCTGCGCCTCGCGCAGTCTTCCGACGACGCCAGCCGACGAGTCCCAGCCCGCCGAGGCCACTCAGCAGGAGCGGCAGTGCGGCCGGGAGGGGTACGGGGTTGACGGTGAACGTTCCGCTTCCCGAACTGGCGCCAATCGTGTAGGTGCCAGTGAAGTCGAACGCCGTTCCAGGATAGGCTGCTACCCCTGCGATGGCAGCCATCTGCTGATAGATCGTACATCCGGGGCAGTATGCGGCAAACGAGTTGCCGCTGCCGCGCCCGACGAGTCCGTCGACCAGTTGGGCGGCTGGTCCGCCGGTGACGTAGGTGTCATCGCCGGTCCAGAGGGTATTGTCGAGGCCCGCCAGCACGCCCTGGTAGGCGTTGCTGTAGCCGTAGGATCCGGGGCCGAACCCAAACGCCAAGGCGTTGAAGGGGTCAGTGCTGGTCGCACTGAATCCCAAGTCGGCGATGGCGAATTGCGTTCCGAGCCCATCGACTCGGAGGGCAAAGGTCATCCGATTGCCCAGTTCGGCCGAGAATGCCGGACCGAAGACAGCGCCCGGATCGGCTTGGCCGAGCCAGGAAGGGAACCCCGTGACCACGACCTCTTGCGAGGTCACGTTGGACCTCGACTCGAAGTACGTGGGTGTGCCCGGCGTTCCCGTCGGGATTCCGCCATCCTTCATCGCCTGAACGGCGTTGGCTTCCGCCCCCGCAAACGACGGGGAGCCGAAGGCGTTCGGCGCGAGCCAGGGGAAGACATTTATCTCTGCTGCACTCACCGGCAAAGCGCCGGCAAAGCACAGCACGGCGGCGAGCGCCGCTAAAAGATGTCGTCTCATTTGTTTACTCCATTTCAATGTGCTGTAGCGGTTGCTGCAGCAAAAAACACTCATATATTCTGAGTGCTCGTGGCTACAGCAAACGAAGGTGTATTTCCCGCCTGTACAATACCACGATTTTCCGAAAAATACAGGGTCGAGAACATGTGATCACTCACAAAAAAAGCGAGCTGCTCGGAGAGCAGCCCGTAGAGAGTCATTGCTAAAGTGAATGGCTCTTAGTTGGTTCTTGCGATACCAGTGTACCGCTTGCACTCAATTGCTTCTTGCGATACCAGTGTATCGCTTGCAGTCATACGTGTACTTCTTGTTGAGTACTTCTTCGCCGGTTTCGGTTTTGAAGACACGCACCTTTTTGCCTACGCAGAAGTGGTACGTCTTCTTTCCACTCTTCACGTATCCCAGACAGCCTGGGAGAGGAGAAGCGGGGAAAGTGGCGTCGTCGACGACGGCCGACCACCACTTGTCGGTGCCGACGCGATCCACCCGACAGTACTTCTTCTCTGCATGAGCCGTTGACGCGCACAGTAAGAGTGCGATCAACGTGGTCAACATTTTCTCAAACATCTTCACGGCCTCCTTTACCTACGACATCGGAAACGGAGGTTCCCGTTCCCCAGGAAGGTGAAGGGATGGAGCCACTCAAGCTCGCTCATGCCGAGGGCGCCAGGACGACCTTCGGGCAAGTCCATCACCACGACTGTCCTGTCGTGGAGAACGCATTCGCCTATTCTCATTTTTGGGATGACGACGAATTCCGCCGCTTTCCGTTGTCCTTCGTGCGGCAAGAAAACACTCGCACGTCTCTTGCTCTTTAGCTTCAGGGGCTCTAGGTCCTTTTTGTCGAGGACCGTGTAGCTTGCCCCCGTATCGAAGGTGAGGTCTCGTCTGCCCACTCCGACTATCTCGACGGGCAGTGTGTAGGTGCCGAAGCCGGGCCCGAAGCCTAGCTCCAGCTCGTCGCTTTTTGCCGTATGCCCCCAAAGGGCCAATCCGCAAAAAAGCGATGTGACCAAGATTTTACGAAGCATGTTAGCCTCCTGTCATTATCCCTCTTCATCCACCGTACAGAGTATTTTCGTTGATGTCCAATGGGCGAGGGAAGTGTCCATTGACAGGCTTTCAGGGTGTGCTATCCTTGCCGCATCAATACAGCGCTGACCCAGGGAATCAGGGGTCGAACTCTCCCACACTTGCCGGCAGGCGAGTAAATTCAGCTCACTGCTTTTTGATACATTACTCATCGAAATACTCTCATTGCTATGCAAGAAGGAACTATTGCCCGTCTCACTGACAAGGGATTCGGGTTCATCAAGATCGAAGGTCAGGAAAAGGATCTCTTTTTCCACTCCAACGAGCTCGTCGGCGTTTCGTTTGACGAACTTCGCGAAGGAGACAAAGTGACCTTTGAAGTCGCAGACAGCCCGAAGGGGCCCAATGCGGTCAAGGTCAGCCGCGTTTCGTAAGGAACGCGTCGCCTCACCAAAGCGCCCCTCACGGGGCGCTTTGGTTTTGTGGGAAAGCGGAGCGTTGACAGAATGCCCTGATGGGTATTAGCTAAATTTGGCTCCTCTATTGTAGGAGAGGGAAAGGAGGGAGCCATGACCTTTGAGAGAGAATTGGAAGAGCTACGGCCAAAACTCATGCAATATGCATACGGGTTGTGCCGAAATAAAACAGATGTCGAGGACGTGGTGCAGGAGGGAATGCTGAAGGCCTACCGCGACCGAGCCACGTACATCGATGGCGGCAACATGCTCCCCTGGGTGAAGACAATCGTACGGAACACGTACTTTAGCCTTCTAAGAAGGGAGGTGCACAGGAGCGACTTGTGCGACCCGCTCGGCGACCGCGACATTAAGGTCGACGAGCACCAAGCGTTCTGCGTCGATTTAAAGAAGATCGCCGCGCAGATTCTGATGCTGCCTGCAGAGCAACAGCTTGTCGTTCGGCTCGTCTGCATCGAAGGCTGGTCGTGCGGGAAAGCGGCCTCGATGTTGGATGCCCCCGTATCGACGGTCAAGTCGCGTCTCCGTCTAGCGCGTAAGCGGCTTCGGGAGCTCATTGGCTATGACTGAACCGGCGCAACTGAGCCGCCCGTGGGACATGGAAACCTGCGGACGGCTCGCACTTTTTATAAAAACTTCTGTGTGTAGCCACGCCAAGCAATCCACACACATAGCGAGAAGGTGATAGGAGGGGCGTGCTAAGGTTCCAAGCGGTGCCAAGGAATAGGAGGGGAAGCGGGTGTGAATCCCGCACTGTGCCAACAACGGTTAAAGTCCGAATACCGACCCTATTCTTTTTGAGAGAAGCAACTTTCCGTGAGCAGGAAGACGTGACTCAATCCCGATTTTCTTCGGGACATTCATCGTCTGCCTCCACATCGGGGGCTTTCGTCGTTAAGGAGAAGAACGATGACTATACTTTCGAGAAGAGAACTGATTCTCAGTGCGGCTTCCATGCTCTTTGCCGGTCCATCGGTCGCGGCGTGCCTGACTTCACCGGTCACAAAGTGCATTGTCGTCGAGAAGGATGGTGCGCTCGAAGAAGCACTTCGGGCGAGTCGCCGTGTTGTTTTCGAGCAGTTCGAGAGCGGCGCATACATCATCAAAGTCGACGGTTGGCATATACCACTTCACAGCTCGCTCGGGTTCGAGGTCAGCGTAAACGGTGCCTTGGTCAAAACAAGTTACTCCGTCTTCATGGTGAAAGAGGGGGACGTGGTCGAGATCAGTGTCATTGTCCTCAAGCAGAGGCAGACCTGAAGACAGCTTGCCTGCGGCTAGTGGTCAAAAGGGCCGGCGTTCTTGCGAACGTCGGCCTTCAAAATTGTGCGGGGCAAGCGTCTTGTGGACGCAAATACTTTTCTATATAGTCCGCGATAGACTGATCTTTTCGGTCAGGTAATTGAAACTCAAACCCAGGGAGGATCCCATGGATGCGAAAGCTAATGGCGCGGGGGTCCACAAACCCTGCGCGTTTAATCCCGACGGCGCGACGGAAGCGTTTTGTCGCCGGACTTCGGGCAAACTCGAAAACGCGACCGGGGCATGCCTCGCCAAGGGCTGTCAGTCACCGTGGCGTTTGTGCGTTGCCTGTGTCAGGCAGAACGCACAGCCTCCTTCGTTGAAACTTGCACAGCATGATCGGCTGTGCGGCTTCCACGCCAACAATAGCGAAAGGGCCGTACGACCTGTGACGGGAGAAGAGTTGGGAGCCGGGGTTCCCGTATCGGAGAGGAAACTTACGACACCTCCTTCCGTTGCCGTGTCCTTGCCAGTGCAGGGATCTGCAAACAAAAAGGACACGTCGCAAATGCAGTCAGCAAATCAGGATTCCCTCAAAATCGATCGGGAGGCACTTGCGCTGCAGGTCCCAGCCCTCTCGACTCAACAAAGGACGATCCTTCGTCTTATTTGCGAGGGGAAAGATAATGCCGAAATTTGTCGCAGAACTGGCCTGAGGGAACTGTTCACTCCGGGTAACCCCCTCGGCGAAATCTACAAGTCTTTTGGCTTGAGGCACATGCGTTCTGCTCGTCAGAAGCGTCAGATCCTCAGGGAGGTCTACGACATCTACTCCAGGTCAAGCGACTTCGTTGACGAGGGGGAGGTAGAGTCAGTGTCACAAACGAAACGGGATCGGGCGCCGGCAGTTGAGGTAAAGAAAGCCTCTTCCGCGAAACCTCGGGTGGCGGAAACAAGCCCTGTCGCCCTCTTTGAGAGCGAAGACGCGTTGTGTGTCACTGTGCGCCTCGTGGCACCGGAAGGTGTCGAAGACGTGAAAGTGACGGAAAGATCGGAAGACCTCGGACGCTTTCAGAAGGAGGGTTTTCGCGTCGAGTTTGTTCTCGTCGGTCCTGGGACTTCGATACGACATATTCTCGTCAAGCGCACGTGAACGTGGCGGGCCTGATACGACTTACCAATCGGCGGTGCCACGGTGCCGCCGATTGTTCTTTTTATGTGAGTCGACAAGAGGAAATATCGGAGTATAAAGGGAAATGGCACGGCGTTAGGCGTGCCATGTAAATAGAAGGGGAAGAGGCCATGACTATGATGGGGAATCCTTGGGGACCGGAGTATATGCAGCGACGCATTTACTCGTGGGAGAGCGTGGAAGCACTCCTGTACCTCGGTGCCATCCTTGCGGCGATTGCCGTGGCTGGATGGGGATTCTACAAGATGGGATTGTTGCCAACTTAGGCCTGAGTCGGCAGCACCTAATAGGAAAAAGTTCTGTCCGAACCTGATAGCCGCGCGAGCGATCGCGCGGCTCTTTTTATAAAAATGAGATGTGCGATATACTGATACTACTTATCGAGCTAATCATTTCTTATGGAAGAACAAAATACACAGCACAATAATCAGCAAAGCAGTCAGCAGAATCAAGACCAATCGCAGCCGTCGGCGCAGTCTGCGCCCGCGCAGGAGAAAGATCAAAACACGCTCATGGCAGGGCTCTCATACCTCGGTCCCTTGGTTTTCGTCTCATACATCGTCGGCAAAGACGATCCATTCATAAAGTTCCATATCAAGCAGGGTCTCGTGCTCTTGGTGGGTGAGGTTGGCTTGTGGTTTCTCGGGATGCTCATGTGGCCGCTTTTGCCCCTAGTGGGGCTCGTCAACCTCGGCTTTTTGGTGCTCATCGTGATAGGCCTCATCAATGTCGTACAAGGTAAGGAAAAGGAACTCCCGCTCCTCGGCTCGCTTTCAAAGCATTTCTCGTTTTAAGTTCTCTAATTGCAAAAGCAAAACACCGCGCTGTGAGTCCGACGCTTCGGTCGGACTCCGACCACTTCGTGCGTCGGAGTTATCCACGGGGCGGTGTTTTCTGCGCTCAAATGCTCGGTAGAATGCAGAGCATGATGAATCATAGAACTTTGCGCGAGCTTGCGAAGTTTGGCGCAGGCTTCGTTGCGGCAGACTTTTTATCAGCAGTATGGATCGCCACTCATGGCGGGTTCCCGGTCGATTTTCTCGGATTTACCTTTACCGAAGATGTTTTGTGGCCAACGCTTATCTTCGATGCGTCGCTCTTCCTGGCGCTCGTCCACTATGGCTGGCACATTGGCACGATTCCGCGCATGCGCGAGCGTACGTATCTTCTCGTTGCGGGCAGTGTGTTTGGCATCGTTGCGGTAGCACACCTCGCACGCGTCTTCGCAGGAGCAGACATAATTCTTGCAGGATGGGCAGTGCCGTTGTGGCTTTCGTGGATTGGCACCGCCTTCGCCGCGTACCTCTCGTACGCAAGTCTTCGACTCGCTCTCAGTATTCGTTAGAGCATAAATGTGCGTGATAGAATGTGCGTATGCGGCAGGCGTACGCACTCGTCGGCATCGCGGCGATCATCGTCCTCGTGGGGGCATGGTACGCATTTCATACAAGCCCCATGAATATAGTGGATACTAAAGTATCTGATTCTATGACACGCATCCTCTCGCTTACGAGCCCCGCATTTGAGCACGAAGCCTCTATGCCCTCGAAGTACACGTGCGATGGAGAAAACACAAGCCCGCCACTCTCGTGGAGCGGTATCTCCGAGGGCACAGCTTCGCTCGCACTCATCATGGATGATCCCGATGCCCCAGGCGGCACGTGGGATCATTGGATCGTTTTCAACATTCCGCCGAGCGTGGAAGGAGTGGGAGAAGGCGAGGAGCCGGAGGGAGTGCCCGGGAAAAGCTCTTTCGGCCGCGGCGGCTACGGAGGCCCGTGCCCGCCATCAGGATTACACCGTTATATATTTCGGCTCTATGCACTTGATACGATGCTCGACATTCCCGAGGGTTCTTCAAAAATAGAGGCGCTTCGGAGCATGGAAGGGCACATTATCGAACGGGCGGAACTGACAGGAACTTATCAGCGAGTAGTACAATAATAACTATGGATATACGTATAAAAGCGACTGATTATCACGTAATGCCGGATGTGCAGGAGTATCTCGATCAGAAAATCGAGTCGATTACGAAGTTTTTGAAGGACGTGGAAGATGTAGCGCGCGTGGAGGTAGAACTCGGGCGCGATGCTGGAGGCCAACAGCATGGGAAGAATATGTGGTTTGCTGAGATTCAAGTACTCGTGCCGGGGCGCGATCGCGTGTATGCGCGCAACAATTCCGAAAGTGTGCCAGGCGCCATCGACGATGTGAAAGACGAAGTGGAACGCCAGCTCAGACGAGGCCAGCAAATGCATCGACGTGTTTTGCGAAAAAGCGGCGCAATGCTCAAGAGTTTGATGAAGTTTGGTGGAGAGTAGTAGAAAAGAGATCCTAGGAACGCACGCTGGAGGGGCACAGCCGCGCTCAACTAGGATCAAGGTGTGGTGAGCGGTCCCAATAGACCGCCCCACTCCCGGGCACTTGCTTATTGCCCTGGGCTGATGTAACTGTACCGTGCAGTGTTTACTTGGCAAGCGTTGCACCTGCGCGCAGAAATTCCTCGTAATTCATCTCCCGTTTACCCTCGGGCTTTACTCGTTCGATTATGAGCGTGTCATTCTCAATGCGCGCCTCGAGAATCTGCACACGAATTTTCTTTCCATTCCTTTCAAAAAAAGCATACGTGCCGGGCCAACCCTCATAGGCGCGTATCTTCAAAAGGTTTTGGTATGCGTCGGCGCCTAAATCTAAAAGTCCGTCTTGCTTTCCAATTTTCTCGCAGTGTGTCGCGAGGTCGTGATTCTGTTCCCGCGCCTCGATATCTTCATTTACCCAGGCAGGAAGTATTTGTGCGAGCAGCGTACCGCTCTCATGAATAAAGAGGTCTTCAAGCTCATGCGCTCGCATTGGCCACTCGCTCGGGTGTATTGGCTTTTGCGCGACGATAGGACCTTCGTCTAAGCCTTTCGTAAGGAGAATGATCGAGGTGCCAATCTTGGAGTCATCGGCAAGTATCGCGGAGCGGATAGGAGATGCGCCACGGTAGCGAGGGAGGAGTGAGAAGTGGACGTTTAAGACACCGCGCTTTGGGATGTCGAGCACGGCCTGCGGCAAGAGCTTTCCATAATCCACGACGACGTACAGGTGGCAATTGGCGGCTTGCAGAGTTGCAGAAAAATCATCGTCGAGTTTCTCTGGTTGGAGGACTTCGATGTTGCGCGCGCTGGCCCACTCCTTTGTCGGCGGGGGAGTGAGCTTAAGTCCGCGGCCTTTGGGCGCGTCGGGAGTGGCGACTACGATGTGCGGTACAAAGCCTGCGCGCTCGAGCTCCAGCAAAATCCCGACCGCGATACGCGATGTGCCAAAAAAGACGAAGCTCAGACTACTTTTCTTCTCGCTGTTCTTCATATATTTCTTCCGCCTTATCAGTGTAGAGAATACCCTCGAGGTGATCCATCTCATGTTGGAAGATGTGGGCGAGGAATCCCGAAGCGCCGCGCGTAAGCTCGGCACCGTTTTCGTCGTATGCATGAATCATCGCTTTTTCGGCGCGAGGGACGATGCCCCAAAATCCGCGCAGAGAAAGGCACCCTTCGTGCTTGCCGATTTTTTGTCGAGAGACCTTGGTGAGTTTTGGGTTGATGTAGACCTGATCCGACTTCGCCAAGGCTTCGTCGGACACGTCGGGCTTGCCCGACGTAGCTTTAGCGGAGTCGGGGGCGGTGCGGTTCCCTAGTGCGAGAGCCTTGCCCGAGACGATAAAGATCCTAAGCGATTCGCCCACCTGAGGTGCCGCGAGGGCGACACCATACTCTTCCTTTGCGAGCAGGCTCTTCATATCTTTTATGAGCTTTTGGACCTTTGCCCCCTTGATATCGACAAGCGGGATGTCTTTCGCACGTACGCGAAGAGCGGGGTTATTTTTGGCGGGGATGATTGAGCGCATGTAGAAACTATACTGTACTTTCGGCAAGTAAAAAAAAGAAGCGACCGACGAGAAGCGTGTGCGCGGGAGGCCATCCTTACACGTACACTTCTCGTCGGTCTTTCCCCGAGATCATGCCTGGCTGTAGCCGGCTACATACCTCGGGGGTGGGCGACGGTGCCTTTGTTTTTGCGCGCACCGTCGTCGATTTCCGCGCATTCTCAGAACGGGAGCGTGGGCGCGGAAAAAAAGAACGAGCGGCAGGTAGCGTCCCACGAGATCTCGGAGGGGTGCCGAGCTCCCTACGTGTGGTCAACGCCACCTGCCGCCGCTCCGCGCTTGGTCCTGGCACGGGGGCGGTACCAGTACCTTGCACGAATTCAAGAGGGAAAAGAGAGGGCACCGTTGGGGACATGTGCACAACTTTCTCCGCGGGATGCGGCACGGGATACAGGAAACCCCGTGTTCCCTCCGGCTCCAACTGGGAATGGCCTGCCTTTTGCTTTTTTGGCGCATTCCTCTCGGCGGAGCAATTTGTCCTCGCGGTTTATAACATTAGTAAGCAACATTGTATACTGCACACGATGCGGCACATCGGCTCACACTTAAAACGCAGGGCGAGTAGTGCGCGAATGACAGAGCGGGGAGAGCTTATGAAATACTTTTGCCAAGAGCTCAATCGCGACCGTACGCGCGATGGTCTCACAGCAATCTCTATGGGGCGCATGGGGAAGATGCTCCAGAAAATCCCCACCAAAGACCTCTATTACCTGAAGCGCGTGTGTGACGATGCGCAGAATTTTTCGAAGAAGTTTTGGTATGAATTGAACCCAGAAAAATACGACAAGAGAAAAGACAAGGAATAGGAGAGAGATTTGGAACTTCTCTGCCTTGGAGTACAATGCCGAGGCTTTATGCCCAGACACCAACTTTGCCGTCGCCTCTTTATGGAGCAGATTGATATCGTTATTTTTTCGGCGATAGTGCGAGACTTCTACCTTATCAAGACGTGCTTCGGCACTGAATTACGGCAAAGTTAGTGTACGGGTATGGCGTTCTCATTTCACCCCAAACTCGGCATTGACCTCGGCACGACGACCGTTCTCGTCTTCGTCCCTGGCAAAGGAGTCGTTCTGAATGAGCCATCTGTCGTCGCTGTCTCGACGACAGACAATCGTATTCTCGCGGTGGGAAACGAAGCAAAAGAAATGGTCGGCCGCACGCCTGATGAAATAATCGCGTATCGACCAATGAAAGACGGCGTCATCGCAAATTACCGCGTGACAGAGGCGATGTTGCGCTACTACATAAAAAAAGCGCTCGGCCCATGGAACATCTTTCGGCCGGAAGTGATGATCTCTGTGCCGGCGGGGGTAACCTCGACCGAGCGACGCGCGGTGGTGGAGGCAGCGACGAAAGCCGGGGCGCGTGAGGCGTATGTGGTGAAAGAGCCGATTCTCGCGGCAATTGGCGCGGGCATTCCCATCCACGAGGCACGCGGACACATGATCGTCGACATCGGCGGCGGCACGACAGACATCGCTGTCATCTCGCTCGGCGGTATCGTTGCCTCGACCTCGGTAAAGTGCGCGGGCAATGCGCTCGACCGCGCGATTTCTGAGTACATCAAGAAGACGTATAACCTCGGCATTGGCGACAAAATGGCGGAAGCGATAAAGATACAGATTGGTTCGGCCGTGCCGATGGATGAGGAGATTATGGCTTCTGTCAAAGGCCGCGACCACCTCACAGGGCTTCCGCGCTCGCTCGAGTTGGGGACCAACGAGATTGTGCGCGCTGTCGGGAAGGAATTGCGCACGATTATCACCGCAATGAAAGACGTGCTTCAGGAGACGCCGCCGGAGTTGGCTGCCGACATCATCGACAACGGCATCATCATGACGGGCGGCTCGTCTCTTCTGCGCAATTTCCCAGAGCTCGTGTTTCGCCGCACGGGAGTAAAGGCGCGTCTCGCCGAAGACGCGCCGTTTTGTGTTGCCAAAGGCACTGGTGAGGCGCTCAAGCACCTCGACGCTTACAAGAAAGCGATTATCGCGAAGCGTTGAGAAGGGACGGTTCTCAAAAGTAAACAAGCATGCAGAACGTTGCGTGGCTGTTTACTTGCTTGTCCCATTCTTGCCGTTGCCGTTTGAGCGCTGAAGGTGCGCGATGTCTTGAGCGAGTTTTCGGAGATCGGCGTGGATGTCTCCGAGCGTTCTTCGTTGTTCCTCTCTGCGCGCTTTTTCCGCCGCATCAGTCTCGTCTTCTTCCTCGGAAATCTCTTCGACATCTTCTTGGAGCTCTCCCATGTCTTCCTGGATCTCGTCGATGTCCTGCTGGATCTCGTCGATGTCTTCACTCACCTCGGCGAGTTCTTGGGTGGTGTAGTTGATCGTCATTTGGATAAAAATTGCAAGGTAGATAGCTTCGAGCGAGACGATGGTCGTCAGGATAAGGAGCATTTCACTGAATACAATGATCTGGAGGTGCACCGCGTAGAAGCTCGCGATAAAGAGCACGGTGTGAACGGCAAGCGAAATGGGAGAGCCGATCCACCGTGTTACAACGATCGATGCTTTCCAGATGTGGTAAGGGTCTTTTGGAAGCTTCATAGGAGTTGCTTGATGTGAGAAAGAGAAAAGAAAAAACACCAGTTCTTAATGCGTCCTGATGCGGGCACGGTACACCTCTCGACTGCTATAATCAAGGTATGCGTGTGCATTTGGTGGGGAATACTCATATCGTGGCCGGTGGGGCAGAAGTGCTTCCGGAGGTCGTCTCTCTCTTGGAAGAAGAGGGGATTCGTGTGCGGGGAAATCCAGATGTGTACATGCGCACATACAAGCACTTTGGTATTGAGGAAGCGCGCGAGCTTCGTGAGCGCGCCGCTCTCCGCGCGCTAGGAGAAAGACGAGTCTTTGTGATAGCTGCATCAGATATCAATCGCGAAGCGCAGAACGCTCTCCTTAAAACGCTCGAAGAGTCTCCTGGCGACGCGCTTTTTGTCTTTGTTTTACCATCTCCAGAAACGCTTCTTCCCACTGTCCGATCGCGTGCCCAAGTACTCGCGCTCAATAAGAGGAAAGAGCAGCGAGAAAGTATCGTCGATGTGAAAGCATTTCTCGCTGCGCTCCCCGAGAAGCGCCTTGATCTCCTGAAGCCGCTTCTCGAAAAGGGTGAAGACGATAGACGTGATATTGGAAGTATCATCTCGTTCCTTTCCTCCCTCGAGGAAAAATGCGCGAAAGACCCAGAGGGACTCAAGGCTGTATACCGAGCTCGCGCGTATGTAAACGACAAGGGCGCACTTGTAAAGCCACTTCTTGAGCAAGTCGCACTTCTCGCTCCACGTGTATAATAACGACAATGGCCAACTACGATTTTAAAGAACTCGAAGTAAAGGTTGCAGCAGGGCGTGAATGGCTTGCAAAAGAGTATCGTGGGCTCCGCACGGGTCGCGCCGCTCCGGCAATTCTAGATGGCATCGTGGTATCGGCATACGGCTCGATGATGCCTTTGAAGCAGGTGGCGAATGTCGGCGTCGAAGACGCACGCACTCTGCGCGTTCAGCCCTTTGATGCAGGACTTCTCAAGGACACCGAGCGAGCTATCTCGGCGGCTTCTTTGGGCGTGGGCACTTCCTCTGATGGAGTGACAGTGCGCGTAACCTTCCCGGAACTTACTGCAGAGCGTCGTGAACAACTCATCAAACTCGCTAAGCAGAAGCTGGAAGATGCGCGCACGACCGTGCGCATCGCACGCGATGAGGCGTGGAAAGAAATTCAGGAAAAAGAGCGAGAGAGCGAGCTCACCGAAGACGACAAATTCTCGCTCAAAGAGGAGTTGCAAAAGCAGGTGGACAAAGCGAACGCGGAGCTGCAAAAAGCATTTGAAAACAAAGAGAAGGAAATGCACGCATGATAACGGCCTTGCTCGTCGTTGGAATACTCGTCTTTTTAATTGTCGTGCATGAGCTTGGGCACTTTGTGGTAGCCAAGCTCTTTCGCGTGCGTGTGGAGGAATTCGGTATCGGGTATCCGCCGCGCGCTTTTACTCTGGGGAAGATCGGAGACACCGAGTACACACTTAATTGGATACCTTTTGGAGGATTCGTGCGTCTTTTTGGCGATGTGGGAGATGATCGGCACGGGAAGGGAAGCTTTGCTGACGCGAACCGTGGCGCACAAGCGCTCGTTCTCGTCGCAGGAATTGCGATGAACATCGTCGCGGCCTGGGCACTCTTCGCTATCGCGCTCCATGCTGGTATTCCGCGAGTCATCGATTCCGCCACCGAGAATGAATCGGCGCGACTCATTATCGCGAGCGTCGTCCAGAGTTCTCCCGCGAGCGTCGCTGGGATCACGATAGGAGACGAGATTCTCGCTGTTCGCGACGTGAGCGGAAGCGCTCCGACTGTACTCACTCCCGAAGCCTTTTCGGAATTTGTACAAACGCGCGGTGGAGAAGAGCTCGAGCTCACGTATCTCCGTGGGCAAGAAGAAAAGACAACGCGCATAATTCCGGCGCATGCGGTGATCCCGGAAGAATCGGGGAAACCGGCGCTCGGCGTGGCGATCGTTCTCGTGAGTACCGAATCACTCCCGTGGAGCGCCGCGCTCCGCGAGGCTGTGCCTGCGACAAAAAATTCATTCGTTATGGTCGCGCAAGGCTTGTGGGGAATTCTTGAGAAAGCGTTTGCGGGCAAACCGTCACTCTCGGAAGTGGTGGGGCCGATAGGGCTCGCGAGCATCGTCGGCGACGCTGCGCGCAACGGTGTGGGCGAGGTATTGAAGCTCGCGGCATTCATTTCGGTGAACCTCGCTATCATCAATCTCATTCCAGTGCCTGCGCTCGACGGTGGCAGGCTTGCACTTCTCGGCTTTGAGGCGCTCACGCGACGCGGAGCGCCACGCCTCGCGCTCCAGGCGTTCAATGCGTTTGGAATACTCCTAATCGTCGTTTTGATGGTAACGGTGACGTATCAGGACGTCGCGCGCCTCATATTTCCCTAGTAGGATTACCCCATGCATCATTCTTGGGTCACACGAGCAGTGATCGCGGTCATTGTGGTCGGCGCAGGACTACTCGGAGCATATGTTCTTGGCTTCTTTGATGACGAAATATTGGTGTACTCAATGAAGAAGTGCGGGAGTGTTCCTAAACAAGAACGGTTTTCCTGTTTTCGTGCACAACTTGAGACCAGTCACAGAGGAGACAATCTTGAGGGTTTCATGGGACGCCTCAATCGACTTGCTCCACGTTTTACAAAGACGGGCGAGAATTCATACGCGGTTTTCGGCACCAATTGCCACACCTTCTACCACGCGCTCGGCGATTATGCGGCGATGCACAGTGAGGGAAAAAGCACGGAGGAGCTCGTCGCCCTGGGAGACATGCGTTGTGCCGCTGGATATGTGATGGGCTTGTTTAAGCGGCTTACGTACGAGAACAATTATCGCGGCGAGTATCTTTCAAGTATGTATAGACTTTGTCCGTCTGCCGAGAAGAATTCATGTGCGCACGAACTCGGACACGATTTGCACGACAAGTACACACAGCCAATATTGGCACTTCTAGACGAGATTACACTCGAGAAATATGGAGTTGTGCTCGGTTCGCGTGCAATGCGCGAGCGAGAGGAGGTAGACCTCACTCAGCCATTTGAAGATTGTCGGACGATGTTGTCCGAAGATGCCTGGCCGTATTGCTATACGGGGATTGGACACGGCATGTTTCTTTTTGGTGAGTTTAATCCGAATGGCTACATGGCCGAGCTCGATGGCTGCGCGAGTATCGCCGACCGGGAAGGTCAAGAAGAGTGCAATGAATTCCTCATTTATCGCATCGGAGTGAATTATGCGGCACCGCTTTTTTTGAGTTCATCGTTTGATGAAGCAGAAAAGGTCTGTGAAGAGGCAACTTCGCGTGCATCGGTGCCAAATGAGATGGAGTACTTGGAACAATGCTACCTTGGCGTGGGAGGAGGAGTAGGGCTGTACGTTGATTCCGAACTTCTTTCGGTGGATCCAACTGTTGAAGAGGTACCTCGTCTCAAGGAAGATTTGCTCCGGTATGCGCGTCTTTGTAACCGTGTTCCCGAAACGTATCAAGACAGTTGTTATCTTGGCCTTATGGGAACGAACTTTTTAGACGCATATCTCAAATTCCGCATGTTTGATCCCACGATCGAGCGTCTTGTACCGTACTCTGGAAATTACGAGGTTGTTGGTTGAATATGCATAATAAAAAAACATACCTCGCCCTTTCTTCGCTCATGCTCCTCGCGCTCCTCATTCTTGTAGTCGTGACACCACAGAGACCTGTCACGCTCGAAGATGTGGTGAGGCCGGTGTTGATTGATACCCTACCGGTGATCGAGCACATATGGCACAAGGCAAGTGTGTCGCTTGCCGATTACAACAATGACGGACTCGTCGACGTGTTCGTCACCACGAATGCTCGCGGGCACCTTTACAAAAACAAAGGGGGCTCCTTTGAGCGTGTCTCAGACGAGGGGTCCGGGTCTGCATTTGAGCATGTGCACATGGGGCTCTGGGGGGATGTCGACAACGACGGATGCAAAGACCTTTTCGTCACTCGACAATCGGAATATTCCTACGGATTCTACAAGAATAATTGCGACGGTACCTTCACTGACGAGGGCGCTCGCATTAACCCTTCCGTTTCCGTCAATGGGTATGGGGCATCGTTCATAGATTTTGACAACGACGGGTTGCTCGACGTCTTTGCCGTGAGTTTCGATAGAGATGACCATCGAAATTTCAGCTCGTACGCACTCGAGTCGGGCGGCAGCTCAAACATGAGAGAGGTATTCAATCCCGTCGTGTACAAGGAAAATAACGTTCTTTTACTGCAAAAAGATGGAGCTCTCGTGCGATCACTCCCTAGTGATTCGGTGCTCTCGGGTGATCTCTTCGGTTCACGTGCATGCGCCGAGGCGAATGGTATTTCAAGAGAGGCAGGCCGTAGACTCGGGCCTAAATTCGGATTTAAGCAAGCATACCAGCCAGTGTGGTTTGACGCCGACCTCGATGGTCTCCTCGACGTCCTTGTCACGTACGATTTCGGTTTTTCCGCTCTCTATCGTCAGACGGCACCGGGAGACTTCGAGGACGTAACGTATACAGCCGGTCTCTGCAAACTTGGTAACGCAATGGGTGTCGCAGTGGGTGACATCGACAACGACGGAGATTTCGATATCTATGAGACTAACATCGGGAGCAACTATCTTTTTGTGAACAGCGGGAAAGGAACATTTGAAGAGCGCGGAGCGGAAGCCGGAGTTATCGATTATTCGAATTCTGGATGGGGAACCTCTTTCGCTGATTTCAACAATGACACTCTGCTCGACATCGTCGTTTCGAACGGACGAGAAGTAGCGCCCACGTGGCCGTATGACGAAATGGATAAAATATTTCTCAATAAAGGAAAGGAGAGGTTCTCAGAGATCCCTGTCGACCATCGTGCTCTCTTCGCGCTTGAGCTCGATGAAAAAGAGATCTTCAACGCCGATGCTGCTGCGGCAACAGGCGATCTCAACAACGACGGTTTTCCTGATGCCGTTATCTTCCGTCCCCACACGGGAGCACTCTATGTGCTTTTTGGGAAGCCGAATGGCAATCATTGGCTTTCAATCTCGCTCAAGGGGACAACGAACAATAGGGAGGGAATAGGGGCGACCATTGTGGTTGAGAGTGGTGGAGTACGACAAGCGCGAGTTGTCACAGCGGGGACGTCCTACCTTTCGCAGGACGACACGCGCCAGCTTTTCGGTCTTGGAAAACATGAGTACGTCGATACCGTGGAGGTTTCGTGGTCAAACGGCGCTTTTGATGTGTACCGAGGTATTACTGCTGATCAGCACATTGAGCTCAAGGAGGGCTCCGGTGAGTGATTTTGGTGGAAGCTAGGCCCCCTGGTATGATGTCGCCTATGCGACAAAGTCATCTCTTCACTAAAACCCGCAAGACAGCTCCAAAAGATGAAGTCTCGAAGAACGCTCAGCTGCTTACGCGCGCCGGGTATGTGCACAAAGAAATGGCAGGCGTGTATTCGTATCTACCGCTGGGGCTTCGTACGCTCGAAAAGATCGTCCAAGTGATACGAGAGGAGATGGATGCGATTGGCGGCCAAGAGCTCATCATGTCTGCACTTCAAGACAAAGAGCTGTGGTCACGCACCGATCGGTGGGACCTTGACGTGTGGTTTAAAACGGAGCTTGCGAGCGGTGGCGAGACTGGTCTCGGCATCACGCACGAGGAGCCGCTTACGCGCATCATGAGCGAACACCTTTCCTCGTACCGCGACCTTCCGGTTTTGGCGTACCAATTCCAGAACAAATTCCGCAATGAACTGCGCGCGAAAAGCGGCATCATGCGCGGGAAAGAGTTTTTGATGAAAGACATGTACTCCTTTTCAGCAGATGAACGTCAGCACCAAAAAGTGTATGACACGATCCGCGAAGCGTACGTACAGGTTTTTGAGAGGCTTGGCCTCGGTGAGAAGACGTATCCGACATTCGCAAGCGGCGGTATGTTTTCGGAATTTTCCGAAGAATTTCAGACGCTCTCGGAGGCGGGAGAGGATACTATTTATGTAGACGAAAAGAAGCATGTGGCAGTCAATAAAGAGGTGTATACGGATGAAGCGCTCAAAAAGCTCGGACTTTCGAAGAGCGATCTCGTCGAGAAAAAGGCCATTGAGGTGGGGAACATCTTTCATCTCGGCACGCGATTCTCGGATGCGCTGGGTCTCACCTATAAAGACGAAGGCGGTACACCTCGGCCCGTCATCATGGGCTGCTATGGCATGGGGCCTACGCGCGTCATGGGTACCATCGTGGAGGTGTTGTCTGATGAGAGAGGACTCGTGTGGCCTGCACACATTGCGCCTTACGCCGTGCACCTCATAGCGATCACCGGGAAAAATCCGGACATTAGTGCAGAGGCTGACCGACTCTACGAGCTTCTCAAAGAGCATGGCATTGAGGTCCTCTACGATGATCGCGATCTGCGTGCGGGTGAGAAGTTCGCGGATGCAGATCTCATCGGTATCCCTAAGCGCCTCATTATTTCTGAAAAGACGATGGCGGAAGGTGGCATTGAGGTCGTCTCACGAAAAGGTGGAGACACTACGTTTGTCTCGGAAAGTCAGATCGTCGAGCATCTTTCTGAAAAGCGGGTATGACGTTTGTCGAAGGAATGCGACGGTACAAAGATCGTATCCTCGGTCTCTTTTCGAACGACATTGGGATCGATCTCGGCACTGCCAATACACTGGTGTATGTAAAGGGTCGCGGCATCGTGATCAATGAACCCTCAATCGTAGCCATCAATCAAAAGACGGGGGCTGTAGTCGCCGTGGGGGCGGAGGCAAAAGAGATGATGGGGCGGACTCCACAGCACATTGCCGCGGTTCAGCCAGTCATCGATGGCGTGATATCGGACTTCGAGGTGACATCTGAAATGCTCTCGTATCTCATCAACAAAGCGCAGGCGGGCCACACGAAGCTCTTGGGGCCGCGCGTCGCGGTCGGGGTCCCCTCGGGCATCACGTCTGTAGAGGTCCGGGCAGTGCGTGATGCCGCGCGCGCCGGAGGCGCGCGCGAGGTGCACATCATCGAAGAGCCGATGGCGGCGGCGATCGGGATCGACCTTCCGGTCCACGCTGCCGAAGGGAGCATGATAATCGACATCGGCGGCGGGACTACGGACATCGGTGTGGTTTCCTTGGGTGGCCTGGTCAGCTCGAAGAACGTACGCATTGCCGGCGACCGCTTCAATGCCGACATAATTTCCCATATACGCAACGAATTCAAACTCCTGATAGGGGAAAAAAGCGCGGAGCAGCTCAAGATTGCGCTCGCCTCAATTGCTTCAGGGGTCGAGCGTATCGAGGCGATCGTGCGTGGGCGAGACCTTGTCTCAGGACTTCCTCGGGAAGTGGTGATGAGCGACCAAGATATACGCAACGCGATGGGTCACTCTATCGAAGAACTTGTTGAGGCCTCGAAAGGAGTTCTGGAAGATACGCCGCCAGAAATTGTTTCCGACATTATGCGAAAGGGGATTTACTTGGTGGGCGGCGGTGCCTTGATTCGCGGCCTCCCCGAGCATCTTTCTCAATCACTTGGAGTTCCGGTCGTCGTCGATGCCGATCCTCTCACTGCTGTCGTGCGCGGGACAAGCATGGTGCTCGACGACATTGAAACCTATCGCGAAGCTATCCTTGAATCCGATGAAGAGCTCGTACCGACAGAATAATTCCCGCAGAAGCAACCGCGTCCTTGTGGTCGCGACGGTCGCTGTTATCTGCATTCTTTTTATCGATGCGCTCTCGCAGGGGGGAGTGCGTTCGCTTGTACGCGCTTCGGGCGCACAGGTATGGAGCCTCGGCTCGCAGGGAGCATCTGCTGTATCGGCGGGAGGTTTTTTTGCAAGTCGTAAAGCACTCGTCGAAGAAAACGAAGAGCTTAAGGGGGAAGTCGAGCGACTCTCGCGTCGCCTGGCAGAGCTTGCCGCGCTTGAGGCAGAGAACTCTTCTTTGCGCACTCTTGTACGTGTTGCTGAAGATCTCGAGGGAGTTGCAGCTCCGATTACTTCTTCGCTGCGTGCGTCACCATATGGCACGTTTACGATAGGGGCGGGGCGCGCTCAGGGAATTGTAGCAGGGGATGCGGTAGTTGCTGGAGAGAGTGGCAGAGGATTCGTTATCGGGCGTGTGAGCGAGGTGTCCGAACGCAGTGCGCTCGTAGTGCGTACGTTCTCACCCGAAACCTTGATTGAATCTGTGGTCAGAGACGTGCCAATTACCGTTGAGGGATGGGGAGGAGGAAATGCGCGCGCGGAAGCGCCGCGCGCTCTTTTGTTAGAAGCGGGGGATGTAGTCACGGCACCGAGCATGCGGGGATTGCCGATTGGCGTTGTTGCCAGTATTTTGAGCGACGCCGCAAGCGCATATCAGAGCGTGTACATTGGCCTCCCGTTTAATCTCTCGGGACTTTCATTTGTCTATGTTGTCTCTCTTGATTCATAACGCGCGCCCCATTCTTGCAGTGTTCGGCATTATCGGCGCTTTTTTTGCACCGCCGTGGGTCCCGCTCCTTATCATGCTCATCTTGGCTGTCCGCTACCCTGCGTGGGAGGCGCTCTTAATAGGGCTCCTCGTCGATCTTCTCTGGCTTCCCGCAACCGCTTTCGCGGCGCTCCCCATCTTCACGCTCGCTGGTCTCGCGCTCGTGTGGGGCTGTGAGCCTTTGCGCCGAGAATTCCTCGTGGGAAAAAGGGTCTGATATAGTGGAATCGTGATGGTCCGGAAACGTTCATCGGTGAGTCGTGAGATTGCGCCCGAGGAGATTTTTTTGGATGCCTCGAATTTGCCGCGACGCGACGATATGCAATTCGAAGGGCGTGTCGTGAAGCCTATCGGAAAGCGAGCGGTGGCTGGCGTAGGTGTTATCTGTGTGCTCGTCATGGCCGTCTTTCTCGGACGTTCTTTTGAACTTGGCGTCGTGCATGGTTCGACCTACGCCGAAGTGTCCCGTGAGAACAGGCTCGATCGCTCCGTTCTTTTTGCAACGCGCGGTGTGGTGTACGACCGTGTAGGCCGGGAGATCGTATGGAATGAGATTACTCCGGGGAGCACGACGCCTTTTGCCAGGCGCGTGTACGACGATATGCCGGGGCTCTCGCACGTCGTTGGGTTTGTTCGTTACCCGAAGTCCGATGCCGCGGGCGTGTGGTGGCGGGAGGAAACCACGGGGGCATCTGGCGTCGAACTTGCCTACGACGATGATCTCGCGGGAAAAAACGGCAGTTCGATGATCGAGATCGATGCGCAAGGCAGTGTACAGTCACGATCGATCGTCGACCCTCCGAAAAATGGGAAAGATCTAACGCTTTCGATCGATGCCGAGGTTCAGTCAAAACTCTTTTTGCTTCTTTCCTCTCATGCAGACCGACAAGGGTTCGTTGGCGGGGCGGCGGTCATTATGGACGTTGAGACAGGAGAGATCGTGGCGCTCACGAGTTTTCCCGAATACGATAACGTCGCCTTTACGGAAGGAGATGTGGAAGCAGTGGAAATTGCTTCAAACGACACGCGCTCGCCGCTTCTCGACCGCGCGATCTCAGGGCTCTATGCTCCCGGTTCTATCCTAAAGCCAATCTTTGCGGCGGCGGCGCTGAACGAGAATATTATTGATCCGGAAAAAGAAATACTCTCAACGGGGGCGATAACGATTCCAAATCCGTACGATCCGAGCCGTCCCTCAATCTATCGAGATTGGACAGTGCACGGCTTGGTAGACATGCGAGAGGCGATCGCTGTTTCTTCCGACGAATATTTCTACACTATTGGCGGCGGATATAAAGATCAAAAAGGGCTCGGCATTGATCGCATAGATGAGTACGCTCGGCGCTTTGGACTCAGCGTGGCGACGGGCATCGAGCTCGCCGGAGAAGTGAGGGGAGTGATCCCAACGCCCGAATGGAAGCTCGAGACGTTTGGGGAAGACAACCCGTGGCTCCTCGGAAACACGTACCACACGGTCATAGGACAGTACGGATTTCAAGTTACGCCAATACAAGCAGTGCGATTTACAGCTGCAATAGCCAATGGAGGCAAATTACTGACACCTCAACTCACCGCGAGCTCAACTCCAGATTATACGATGGTCGGTATCCCGGATTCGCATTTGCAAGTCGTACGCGAAGGCATGCGCATGGCGGTCACGTCACCAAGAGGAGACGCAACGGTGAAGTCACTCAACATCTCGGGTATTGAGATCGCGGGGAAAACTGGAACGGCGCAAGTCGGGGTGAAAAACGAGTGGATGAACTCGTGGGCGACTGGGTTTTGGCCTACGGAGCATCCTCGGTACGCATATGCCGTTGTTCTTGAGCGAGCTCCGGCGGGAACTCTAAGTGGTGCGGCTCCTGCTCTGAGGCCGTTCTTCGAGTGGCTGGTAGAAGCTCGCCCAGAGTACGTTCTGTAGTAGGGTAGCGTACACAATACTTATCCCTTGTCCCTTTTTGCCGGCCAGGTATAATGCTTCCGCTTATATGAATTCTGACGATACAAACGCAAACTACCTAACGAAGGAGAAGTTTGACGAGCTCAAGGCGGAGCTCGAGCACTTAAAAACGGTGCGTCGCCGCGAGATTGCGGAACAGCTCGAGTACGCGCGCTCTCTCGGCGATCTTTCCGAGAACGCAGAGTATGAAGAGGCTCGTAATCTCCAGGCGGCAACCGAAGACAGGATTCGTACAGTAGAGGATCAGCTCGCGCATGCGCGCATCATCGAACACAACAAGGGCAACACTGTCTCGCTCGGGAGTGTAGTTACCATTCAAAAACAAGGAGAGAAGGAAGAGCACACGTATGAGGTCGTGGGCAGTGCCGAGGCCAACATGCAAGAACACAAAATCTCGCACCTCTCGCCCTTGGGCTCGGCTTTGATGGAAAAGAAGAAAGGTGACGTGTTTTCGTTCGAAACACCCAAAGGCGTGCAGAAGTACAAGATCGTCGGTATCAAGTAGCTTGGGTCGTACGCTCGCCGCATGGTTCGTTCGCCAATCATGAGTGCAGGCACTCGCGATTCATCTCGCTAACCGCTATAATCTCGACGACGCACCCTTAGCTCAGTTGGTTAGAGCATTCGATTCACATTCGAAAGGCCTCAGGTTCGAATCCTGAAGGGTGCACACGGGTGATGTCCCGTACCGGGCCGTAGTATACCGGTAGTACGTACGATTCGGGTTCGTAAAGACCGGGTTCGATTCCCGGCGGCCCGACCAAACGGACATCACCCGGAAACGGGATGTCGTATAGTGGTAGTACGCAAGCATGGGGTGCTTGTAGCCCGAGTTCGATTCTCGGCATCCCGAAAGAAGAATGGTATATTTCCTTCGCGAGGGCCTATATCTCCGATATATGCCCGTCGTACGGAGAAAATAAAAACAAGCTTTCATTTTGCTTCTCACTAGGGCCTATAGGTAAGTGGCATACCGGTGCATTCGCATTGCACAGTCTCGAGTTCGATTCTCGATAGGTCCACAGACAAGAAGGAAGTCTTTTGCTATAATGCAGCGCAATGGATTTTCGCGTCTTCAGCCTCGGGAGTAACGATGGTCTCGCGAAAGATATTGCCGACGCGCTCGGCACCACGCTCGGCGAAGTGAAGTGCAAGGCATTTGCCGACGGTGAACAGCACGTACAATTTCTTGAGAATCTCCGCGGGAAGCACGTCTACCTCATCCAATCCACCCCTGCTCCAGCTGAAAACTGGCTACGTCTTTTCTTGGCAATTGATGCGGCACGAGGCGCGTCCGCTCGAGAGATTGTCGCTGTAGTGCCGTATTTCGGATACGCGCGGCAAGATCGTAAGGCTCGCCCACGCGAGCCGATATCGGCACGTGTTTTTGCGATAACGCTCGAAAACCTCGGTGCCACACGTTTCCTTACCATGGATCTTCACAACGATGCGATCGCGGGGTTCTTCAGACACACTATCGTCGACAACCTTTTTGCGCGCCGCGTGTTCATCCCTCACTTCAAGAAATTTTTCGAGAAAGAACTCGCCTCTGACGACGTTGTTATCGTTTCTCCCGATGTAGGGGGTGTTGTGCGAGCGCAAGCGTATGCAAAACGCCTCATGAAAGACGCGGACCTCGCGATCATAAGTAAAGAACGAGAGATACCAAACGCAGTGGCGCGGATGAAACTCATCGGCGACGTGAAGGGCAAGGTCGCGCTTATCGTCGATGATATGGCAGACACGAGCTCGACGCTTGCGACAGCTGCGAAATTGCTGCACGAAAGCGGTGCAAAGGCGGTGTATGCCGCCGCCACGCACGGCCTTCTTTCGGGAGAGGCTCTCAAGGCCATTGACGCTTCTCCGATTGAGAAACTTTTCATTACAGACACCATCTCTGCAGATCGCCAACTCTCGAAAAAGGTTGAGATAGTTTCGGTGGGCTCGACGTTTGCTGACGCTATTCAGCGCATCGAAAAAGGAGAGTCCTTGAGTGCGCTTTTTGAGACTGAGTAATACACTCTATAATCACGCAACCCCGCGTCGTTCAACGGATAGGACGCGAGCTTCCGGAGCTCGTAATGTGGGTTCGATTCCTGCCGCGGGGGTAGATAGTTCTGGTATGATATACAAATATGAGAGATATGAATACAACAACACTCATCGGGATAGCTGCCGTGCTTTTGATGGTTGGCGCGCTTCTCGTCGTGTTAATAAACAACACCGAACAACAGCGAATGCTCTCGATCACGAATTTCGAGGAGTGTGCCGCGGCAGGGTATCCGGTCATGGAAAGCTATCCAGAGCAGTGCCGCACTCCCGACGGTCGCTTGTTTGTAAATGAACAACAGACCGCCCCTTCGCCAATTTCGGCGAACGGATGCGTGGTGGCTGGTTGTAGCGGACAACTGTGCGTCTCCCTTGAAGAGGCAGAGGGACTCGTTACTACATGTGAGTTTCGTGCCGAGTACGCGTGTTTCGGTGATGCCACGTGTGAGCAACAGGCGAGCGGAAAGTGCGGATGGACAGAGACTGCAGAGCTATCGGCCTGTCTCAACAACCCGCCGTCACTTGAGCCCGAGGGCGAAGTCGAGCCGATATAGTCGCATTAATTAAGAGTTTTTGTTACGATACGTTCGCTTGCGCGGGTGCATATCTAGAGAATCGATATGTACCCATCGTTCGGAGAAAATGAAAACGAGTTTTCATTTTCGATTCTCGCTTGGGCCCATAGTATAGCGGTAGAACGGTTCCATGGCATGGAACAGGTCGGGGTTCGACTCCCCGTGGGTCCAC
>Ga0210057_1000640_pt1 | contig 57248 bp, 70 predicted proteins | sample CryGeyCG2114_010_2_FD_183968 | JGI IMG/M metagenome (GOLD analysis project Ga0210057, IMG submission 183968) | Groundwater microbial communities from aquifer - Crystal Geyser CG10_big_fil_rev_8/21/14_0.10 (SPAdes) (version 2) | ecosystem: Environmental > Aquatic > Deep subsurface > Groundwater ...
ACAATCAGACAATCATTTAATTTTTTAATTTTGTCAGTTTCTTCGTAGCTGAGGGGACCTAAAAATTTAATTCTTGAGTCGTTGGCCGCTAATTGGCGGGCGGTTGCCAAATCTTTACCGCCGCCTCCAATGAGAATCTAAATGGCCTTATTCGTCGCTTTTTACCTAAAGGAACTGATTTCAGAACAGTATCAGCAGAGCAAATTAAACGAATTGAGTACTTAATTAACTCTAGACCAAGGAAAAGACTTGGCTGGAAGACCCCTTATGAAGTATTCTATGAAAAGACAGGTGTTGCACTTCAACATTGAATGTACCTTACCATTTATTGACAAAGACATGTTTATATGATACAAATTTAACATAAATAGTTTTTCTTTAATAATTTCATTAAATAAAAAAAGGACTAATCATGAAAACAATTGTTATTTTCTTAATTGTTGCATCATTTTTTGGATGCGAAAACAATCCAGTATCACCTGATACTCAGGATAATGTAGATTTTCCGACCTGGAGCAACTCCTTAACCTTAGTCGACGTGCAGACTATGTATAATTCTGGAGCTTCCTTCATGTCTGACGGGAGAGCACTATTATCAATATCCCCCTTTTCCTATAAGGATTCTATTGTATCTGTAGGCGTAACTGATACTTTAGTTCATTATCCTTACACCACATCAGAAGGAACAACGAGTGTTCGATATAAGGATTCGTTGATATTTCAGAACTCCTGGAATAGTTATTATATGGATGGAGTTCGTTCAATTGCTACCGTAGAATATGGCGAGTCTTACGGTTTTAAATTGTTAAGGATAACTAATGAAAGTTATTTTCCGCCTTATTATAGGCGCGAAAATAGGATTTTTACTGAAAACAATAATATCCTTAGCGAGATTGATTTAAAAGGTTATTATGCTCTCGGCGAAGTAAAAGAAAGTAGTCGGGATGGTGTAATAATCTTATATTCATTTGATTTTGTGAGGTCTGACCCTAAATATCGATATCTTATATTATTTGATTTATCAAGTAAAAAGAGCAAGGTATTTAGATTTGATTATTATTAATTTTTTGTGTAAATAGGGGTTGAAAAACAACCCCTTTTTTATTTTTCTTTTATTCTATCATTTTTGCTGGAAATAAACAAAAAATAGCCAAATCCTATTTTTATTTTTTTAGATGTTTTTAGATTAGTTTGCTTATTACTCGGATTAAGTCTTGTTTGTCTCCGGGTTGGAAAAATTCATCTTCTGGTTTCATGAGCTCCGGAATGCCGCCGAGCTTAGCCGCGATTATCTTCAAGTCAGCCGCTTGACCGCCGTAGATGACGGTAGGAGAGTTTTCATAGCATAAGGAGGGAACAATCAGACAATCATTTAATTTTTTAATTTTGTCAGTTTCTTCGTAGCTGAGGGGACCTAAAAATTTAATTCTTGAGTCGTTGGCCGCTAATTGGCGGGCGGTTGCCAAATCTTTACCGCCGCCTCTAATAGCAATGTTTAGAGTTAGCTCGGCGCCCGGTATTTTTTTAAAACTATCAATCAAAAAGAGAATACCTTTTTGTTCTTCGATTTGGCCGATGAAGAGAAAATTTTTGGCCGGGTTATTTTTAGTTGTAATAGCATTAGTGCTTTGAGGCCAAACAAAAGGTTTGAATAAGAGTTCGGAGTTCTTAAAAAAACCGTTATTACTATGCATGTCCAGTAGCCAGCGGGAAGGTGAAATCACGCGCTGAGGAGAGCCGATAATATTTTTACTCCAGTATTGATACAGACGAGCAGTCGGACTAGAAATTTTTTTTTCTTGGCCCCAAATCATTAAACCGGAGGGATGGAGAAGTTGTATATCATGCAAAAAATGTTCGTGTCTTATTTTTAAACTATGTATGGCGCGGACACTAAGCAAGCCGAGTCCCATTAAATTATGGGTAATTGCTAAGTCCGGTTTTTCTTGCTCTAATATTTTTTTGATTTTGTAATATTTGGCGACAGAAAAGAGGTTGGCAATTTGCCAGACCAGGCGATAAGCTAGGGAATGTTGTGATAAATTATAAAATTCGGAAGCTAGGTGATAGATTTTTAATTTATTGTCTGCTTGCGGTTTTTGACTAGCCGGACAAGTACTGATTAAAAAGACTTTATGCCCCTGTTCTTGGTAATTATTTGCCATCATAGCGACCGCTGTTTCTGCGCCGCCGTGACTAAATTCCCCGTAAAGATTATGTAGAATTACAATTTTCATACCTTAAACAATTTTTTCAGATTTTTTTGCATTAAGTGCCAGTCGTATTTATTTTTTGCTAAAAGTCGGGCCGCTTGTGCCATTTCTCGGCGCTTATCCTCATTATCTAGAATATAGTCCAATTTATTTTTTAAATCGGCGGCACTGCCCGGTGCTACTAATAAGCCCTCTTTGTTATTATTAAAGACACGACGCACTCCCGTTAAATCGGAGGCAATCACCGGTACACCACAAGCGAGGGCCTCAATTAAAACCAAGCCAAAAGCTTCATTGCTGTTAATTGAGGGAAGAAGTAATAAATCGGAATTTTGGTAGGAACGAATTAGCTCGGTTTCGCTCAGTCGTCCGGCAAATTCAATTTTTTTGCTTAGTCCTAGGGTGTCCGCCATTTTTTCATAGTCGGCGCGGCGATTACCGTCACCGATTATTTTTAAGCGCCAACTTTTAGCCGTTAGGCCGGATAAGGCACGAAACATGACGTCAATTCCTTTGAAATAATGGGCGTCGTCTAAACCGCCGACGAATAATAAATCCAGGCGGCTTTTTTTAATGAAGTGGTCATTAATATAATGAATAATTTCTTTGGTCTGTTGTAAAAGAGGATTAGTACTTGTTTGGTTGATAATTTTAGGTTGAAATTTTTTCAAGTCAATACCGAAGGGAATTTCCCGAAATTTTTCCGGATAAGAATGATAATATTTCTTGATGTTACTGGTTTTTATATAGTCTAAACTGGCGCTAACAATATATTCTGCTTGGCTAAACAGGGAACGTCTAATTAAACGGCTGGGCCAAGAGGCAATCTTAGCAAAAAGGCTAAGATTTTTAACATCCATGTGGTAGTGAATGATAAGTTTGGGACGTTTGGGGGCGAAAGATTTTAATAACCAAATTATTTCTGCCGTACCAAAGAAGGGATAATGTAAATAAATATAATCAAAGCGGGGTAATAGCCAAAGCAATTGTGGCAAAAAAGCGCCGTAGCCGTATTTGAGCCAAGGCGAAACGGAATCGGGATTAAAATTTACAATTTCATGTTCGTCGCCGAGGAGTTGTTCCGTTAGGCGCGCGCCGGTGGCGATACCGCCGGTGGCGAGAGGCGAAACACAAGCGACCTGAGCAATACGCATTTATTTTTTATTTAAAGTTAATTGTCGAACTACTTCTGTTAAATTTTTATCAAGCTTAGCTAGGTTGAGGCGAAGACGGAAAACTAAATAGAAGAGGGCGAGGACGGATAAGTACAGTAAAAAGTTGATACCACTCATGGAAAAACCGAAATAGGCGACAAAGCGATCAATAAATTTAATAAAGATAATGGAAATAGCGGCTAAAATCCAGAAAGATAGCCATAAGTAAAGTTCGTTACTACCAATTTCTTGACGATTTTTTTGACGGACAAGACGAGAAATAAACAAGAAAATTATAATTAAGGCGATAATTTGTTGTAGCATATTTATTTGATTATTTTATGGATGAGGAGGTCTTTGACGATTTTTAAACCGCCGGAAAATTTTTGTCCGAATTCGTGATAAAGAACAGTAACGGAAATTTCTTTAATTTTTAATTGAGCGGCCTGAGCTTTAGCTTGTATTTCGGTGGCATGAGCCATTTCACGGTTGCTAATTTTTATTGCTTGAGCGGCTTGGCGATTTAAAGCTCGAAAACCATTTTGGGGGTCGCTAAGTTTTAAGCCTAAAAAAAGACGATTAAAAATTCGCGCCAAGGGGAGAAGCAGCTGTTGTTTTAAAAATGGTAGCTGTGATTTTTTTTTCAGAAAACGAGAACCGAAGACAATATCGGCTTGACCACTGATAATCGGGGCGGCCATTTCTGGAATTTCTGAGGCTAGAAACTGATCATCGGCGTCAAAGTGAATAATGATGTCACTGCCGTGTTCTAGAGCGTAGTCATTGCCGGTTTGCAGGGATGCGCCTTGACCGCGGTTAATCGGGTGACGTAAGACTGTAGCCCCGGCAGCAGTCGCCAGCTGAGCGGTGTTATCAGAGGAACAATCGTCTACCACAATAATTTCCGCGACGTAAGGTCGAACATCAGACACGACTTTGACGATGTTTTTAGCTTCGTTAAAAGCCGGGATAACACAACTGATCTTCATAAAATTTCTTTTACAATATTCCTGCGCGAGTCTTTTTCTGGCGATCCGTTTCCAGGGTCGGCCAATCTTCTTTTAGTAGTCGTGCCTGTAGTCTCTCTTGAAATTTTGTTGCCGTCAAGTCTTTTTCCTTAGAGTCTAATAAGAATTTTTTTATTTTTTTTGATAAACTAAAAGTTTCAAAAATTCCGATATTTTGTCTGAGTCCTGATTTTATGAGGCGGGATTTTTTTAGGGGGACTAATTTTTGGTTAATAATTAGTTTAAGAGTATCTAATTTTAGGCGTAATGGTAGCTGGATTTTAAAAATTTTATTAAGAGTAGAGAGGGAGTCTGGTGCAGTGAGTGTGATTATCACTAGGCGACCACTAGTAGCGACTTGGATAGCTTCAGTCAGCATATTTTTTTCATCACAGTCATCTACCGCAATAATATCTACGTCATGTTGCCTAATTTTATTCCAATTAGCGATATTAAGGTTTAAATAATTTATACCGGCTAGAGAGGCACTAATATTTTTTGCTTTTTCAGTATTTTTTACTTCTTTGTCAAATAAATATATGTTTTTGTCCGTTTGCTTGATATCAGACAAAATGGCGTGCAGAGTAGCGCTTTTTCCATTACCGGCCGGGGCACTAATAACTATTAAACCGCGGCCGCGACGAATAGTTTTTTCAATTTTTTGGCGGTCAGTGGTTTGTAGGCCCAGTTGTTTAAAATACCAAGTAGGCGTGGAACGTCGGATAATATCAATAATTATTTTTTCCCCTTCAGCGGCCGGTAAAACACTGAGATAAAAATTTAAACGAAATTTAGGGTCATTAATCTTATAATATTTTTTAGCGAGTAATTCTCCCTCCGTTAAACCCAAAATTTGTCGTAAATTTTCCAAAAAAGACTTCTCCAATTTCTTTGGGAAAGATAAGTCACGTCGGATTTCATTAGGGAAGTTATAATGCAAAGCGACGCGATCTTTCTGGCTGGTGATTACCAGGCCGCTCGCCCCCTCGGCGTGTGCGTAATGAAAAATATTGTTGACAATTTTTTTACTCATATTGTTATAATTATAGCATAGTTTTGTATTGTTTTAAAATGTGATAAACTAAAAATAAGCTCTTAATAAGCATTTTTTATGGTTTATTCTAATTTTTACGCTTGTTTTCATACTGCTCGTCAAAAAGTGGGTGTAGTTTTTCGTTCTGTAGGGAATTTGCGGGTTGCTCGCTGGTACTTAGCGGCTGCTAGCGCTTTACAATTACTGGCTTGGGTACAGGCTCTATATATTTACCGTAATTTGGCTGGAGCTTTATTAGTGCGTCATTATAACGTAGATCTTGGTATTGATTTAGTGGGAGACGCAGGACAAATTTTTTATTATCCCTTGTTTGCTTTAGTGGTACTCATTCTTAATTTTGTAGTTGCCGCCCTTAACAGAGAACATCGTAATTTTAGAATTTTTGTGCAGCTGCTTTTGGCGGCGGCCTTAGTTTTTACATTGCTAATTAATGTCACTCTTTTCTTTGTTTACTTAATTAATTTTAGATAGTCATATGGCGGAATTTTACGTTGTAAAAATTTTATTTTTTTCTACTCTAGCTTTTATTTTTGCCATTGTCGTTACCCCGCTTTTATCGCATTTTTTATATAAATATAAATTAGGTAAAAAAATTCGTAGCGATGGCACTACCCCAATTTTTACTAGTTTACATGCGCACAAGGTTGGTACGCCGACCATGGGCGGAGTTTTAATTTGGAGCACGGTTTTGATATTTATTTTGTTATTTGCCTTATTGAATAATTTATTTCCCGACACTATTTTTCAACATTTAAATTTTTTGTCTCGTTCGGAAACATTGCTGCCTTTGGGCGCCTTGGTTAGTGCCGCTTTAATTGGTCTGTTTGATGATTGGTTGGATGTTCGTGGTAAGGGGGCGGCGGGTGGCGGTGGTTTAAAAATGTATCATCGCCTTTTAATTTATTTAGTTATTGCACTAGCGGGAGCCCTGTGGTTCTACTATAAATTAGATTGGACAGTTTTTCATGTGCCATTTTTAGGAAACTTTGAGATTGGCGCCTGGTATATTCCTATTTTTATTTTTATCGTAGCTGCTACTTCTTTTTCGGTTAATGAAGCCGATGGTTTAGACGGCTTGGCGGGTGGGACTTTATTGATTGCCTTTTTAGCTTACGCCATTATTGCTTTTACGCTCGGTCGCTATGAACTGGCTACTTTTTGCGGTGTTATTATCGGTGCCCTGTTAGCTTTTATTTGGTTTAATATTCCCCCAGCCCGTTTTTACTTGGGCGATACCGGCTCCATGAGTTTAGGTATCACGTTAGGTATTATAGCCATGCTTACCAATAGTTCGCTTCTGCTTATTTTTATTGGTTTGGTATTTTTAATAGAGTCTTTATCTGTCATTTTGCAGATAGTCTCCAAGAAATTATATCATCGTAAAATTTTTCTTTCCGCTCCAATTCATCATCATTTTCAAGCTGTAGGCTGGCCCGAGTCTAAAGTGGTTATGCGTTTTTGGGTCGTTCAGGCTATTGGCGCTTTTCTTGGTTTGATAATTTTTTTACTAGATCAAAATTTTTAAATGTTTAAACGTTTAAGCAGAAAAATTAGTAATCCCGCGGCTAATGAACATGAGGCCGATAAAAGTTTGCTGACCGCTTTGGGCATTCTCTTGGTTTTTGGCTTAGTTATGCTCTTTAGTGCTTCTTCGGTAGTGTCTTATTCTCGTTTTGGTAATACTTATCATTATTTTTTACGCCAATTGTGGGGGCTGGGGGCCGGTTTAATTTTCTTCTGGTTAGCCTTTAGAATTAATTATCATCAATGGCGAAAGTTTGCCGGATTTTTTTTGTTCATTTCCATAATACTTTTACTCTTGGTATTTGTTCCCGGACTGAGAACAGAATACGGCACGGCGCGCAGTTGGATTAATATTTTTGGTTTTTCTTTCCAGCCTTCGGAGCTGGTAAAAATTTCTTTTTTAATTTATTTAGCTACTTGGCTGGAGGCCAAAAAGGATGGTTTGGGAAGTTTTACGCAAGGTGTTTTACCATTTTTAATAATTTTGGGAGTTATCAGTGGCTTGATGTTGGCCCAACCGGACTTGGGTACTTTGTTTATTATTGCGGTCAGCTCGGTAGTGGTTTTTTTTGCCGGCGGCGGAAAGGTGACTCATATTGTGATGGCCGGTTTATTAGCTGCCCTGGCGTTAGCGGTTATGTTAAGCATGAATTCTTCTTATCAAAGTGATCGCTTTAAGTGTTTGCAGGATCCCAGTTATAGTGTTCTGAAACATTGTTATCAGGTTAACCAGTCCATGATAGCCGTTGGCTCCGGTGGTTTATTCGGCCGCGGTCTTGGCGAGAGTCGTCAAAAATTTTTATATTTGCCGGAAGTATGGGGCGATGCTATTTTCCCGGTGATTGCCGAAGAAACCGGTTTTATCTTTAGCACTCTTTTAATCTTATTATATTTATTTATATTTTATCGGGGCTTATTAATTGCTCGCGGTGCGCCGGATATTTACGGCAGTACTTTGGCGATGGGGATTATAGTTTGGTTGGCTTTACAGACTTTTTTAAATATTGGCGGTATGATAAATTTAATTCCCATGACTGGTGTTCCTTTACCTTTTGTATCCGCCGGTGGTTCTTCGGCTCTGTCTGCTCTTCTGGCAATGGGTATTCTGGCCAATATTAGTAAGCAGACTAAAGGTAACTGGCGAGCCAGGTAATATTGTATGAAAGAATTAAAGACTAAAAAAATTATTTTATCGGGTGGCGGCAGTGGCGGACCGGTTACGCCGCTTTTAGCTGTGGCGGAAGAGTTGTTAAAAAATGAAGATGTGTCGGCGCCGAAATTAATTTTTGTCGGTACTTATGACGGTCCGGAGAGGGAAATGGTCGCTTTTTTTAATAAACGCTTAACTGACGAGAAGCTGCCCGGCGCAACTAGCATTAGTTCCCAGTCTTCAGATTATTTAGAGTTTATTCCTATCTTGAGCGGAAAATGGCGTCGTTATTTTTCTCTATTTAATTTTTTGGATATTTTTAAAATTATTGCTGCTTATTTTCAAACTTTATTTTTATTATTATCAGAACGTCCGGATTTAATCATTAGTGCCGGGGGTTTTGTGAGTGTGCCTTTAGTATGGGCGGCGGCGGGAACTAAAACTAAAGTTTTAATTCATCAGCAAGATGTCCGTCCCGGACTAGCTAATAAATTAATGTCCCCGGTAGCGCGAGTTATTAGTGTTACCTTTGAAAAATCATTATTGGACTATGGCCACCGTGCTGTTTGGCTTGGTAATCCTACTATTGACTTATCGGGACGGGAGTTTATTGATAGTGTAGCTGAAATAAAAAACAAATATTATATTACCGCTTCGCGTCCCTTAGTTTTGTTTATTGGTGGGGCTGGTGGTTCGTTGTTTATTAATAATTTAGTGGCGGAAGCAGCCCCGGAATTAATAAAGTTTTGTCGGGTTATTCATTTTACCGGACACGAAAGATTAGCGACGGATGTATTAGCGCGGACGGCTGGCAGCGAAATTACTGATGACCGATCGGATTATGTCGTCAAAGAGTTTGTTTCTCATGACGAGCTTTTGGCTTTAATAGCGGCCGCTGATTTAGTGGTTTCTCGTGCCGGATTATCGGCTCTAACGGAATTGTCTGCTCTTAACAAATCTGCTATTCTCATCCCTATGCCCGGTTCGCATCAGGAAGATAACGCCGCTGTTTTTGCTAAAGCCCAGGCCGCTATTGTTTGGAAACAAAATGAGCTGAGCAGGGAAAAATTGGTGCCGGAGCTTAAGCGGATATTAGGTGATGCGGATTGGCTAACTAAGTCTAGTAATAATATTTCTAAAATCATTAAACGCGGGGCGGCGAAGTCTATGGCCGGAATTGTTTGGGAGATTCTAGGGGAATAGAATTTTTATATGAATAAAACTGTTATCAAAAAACAAAATATTTATTGTATCGGCATTAAAGGTGTTGGCTTGACGATGTTGGCGCAATTTTTAGTTAAACAAGGTCATCAAGTATCGGGTTCTGATATTTCTGATGTTTTTTTAACTGATAAAGTTTTACGGGCTTCTAAAATTAAAGTTAAAACACCTTTTGCTGTTACAAATATTCCTGCTCAGCTTGATATGATAATTTATTCTTCCGCTTATAATAAAAAGAATAATGTAGAAATGAAATTTATTGCTAGTAATCCGGAGCGTTTTAAAAATATCAAGTTATTGTCTTACGCCGCTGCTTTAGGCGAGGTTTTTAATAATCATGATGGTGTGGCGGTTTGCGGTAGTCACGGTAAAACCACCACTTCTGCTTGGCTAGGCTACGTTTTATGGAAGTCCGGCAAAAAACCTAATGTGTTAGTCGGGTCACGCGTGCCTCAGTTTGCCGGAAGCGGATTGAGCGGTGCCTCGTCTTATTTGATTGCCGAAGTAGATGAATATCAAAATAAATTACAATATTTCCAGCCACGAGGAGTGGTGCTTAATAATATTGACTACGATCATCCGGATTTTTTTAAAACTAAGGCGGCTTATCTTAAAGTCTTTGCGGATTTTTTAAAAAAAGTCCCTCCGACCGGATTTTTGGTGATTAATAATAGTGACCGGGAAATTAAAAAAATTAAAAAGCTTTGTCGCGGGAAAATTATTTCTTACGAAATAGCGTCGGAGAATAAAAAGCAGGCTTCGGTCACGCCGGCTAGAACGACTGCCAAGCTCGGGGATGAGCCGGCTAATTATGTGGCGACCGACTTAAAGTCCGCTGGCGCCCATCAGAGTTTTCGTCTCGGCTATAACAAAAAAGATTTAGGTGTATTTCAAATTTCCTTATTGGGTCGTCATAATATTGCTAATGCCCTGGCGGTGATTGCGGCGGCGCGGGAAATGAAAGTATCTAGTGCTTTAATTAAAAAACATTTAGCCGGTTTTCGCGGTACGGAAAGGCGAGCGCAAATTTTAGGATCTTACCAAGGTGCGACTATCATTGACGATTATGCTCATCATCCGACGGAAATTAAAGCGACTTTAGCCGGCCTCAGAAGTCGTTATCCTAAGCGGCACATATGCGCAGTTTTTCATCCGCACACTTTTACTCGCACTAAGGCACTATTTAAAGATTTTGTGAGTAGTTTTAGCGAGGTGGATGAATTAATTATTTTAGATATCTATGGTTCCGCTCGAGAAAAGCAGGGTGGTGTTTCTAGTCGGGAACTGGCCATGGCCATAACGAAATTCAATCAGCTCCATAACATAAAACAAGCGATTCATTACATTCCTAGCATAGCCCAAGTAGTCACTTATTTGCGTCGTCAGCTAGTTAACGAGGATATTCTTTTACTAATAGGGGCGGGCGATGTCTTTCGCGTGGCAGAAAATTTATTAAAAAAAGTAAAAAAATTGTAACACTCTATTAGTTTTTTCGTATTCTATTATAGGCATTCCCCTGATTATGACTAAAAATGAAAACACGAAAATTTCTTCAACGCCGATTATTAGCTGGAAAACATTCTGGGTAGAGTTATGGCGTCTTTTGGCACCCTTTAGAGAATTTTTTAGTGCGATTAGCGGCTTAATTATTATCTGTGCTATTTTAAATGTCGCCTCGCCTTATCTTTTGAAGTTAGTGATAGATAGCTTACAGAGTTTTGATATTACTAATGTCTTATTTTTATTAGAATTAATCATTTTATATTTTGTTATTGAAGAGCTTAGCTCTATATTACATTATTTTAGTGATCGTAAAATTTTACGTTTATTAGTAGAGCTGGAATATTTCTTAGGCTTAACTGCTCAGAAGAAATTAGTTTCTTTAAGTCTCGGTTATCACGAGCGAGAAAATACCGGCGGCAAGATAATTAAAATTGAAAAAGGGGTTGATAAAATTTCTCGCTTCTTAAATGATATTTTTTGGGAAGTGATGCCGACTTTTATTCAGTTACTGTTAACATTCGGAGCTTTGTTTTGGGTGGATTGGCGTATTGGCTTATCATTTTTAATTATGGCTCCGGCCTATATTATAATCACTTATTTTGCCAATAAACGTTTATATCCGATTAGAAAACAAATTTATCGTGATTATGAAATTGCTTCCGGTAAAATGGGGCAGTCCATTATTAATATTAACGCCGTTCAGTCGTTTGTTCAGGAGCGTCGAGAAATTTCGGAATTTGATAAGATTAAAATTAAGATTAGGGAGAATGAAGATACCCAGTGGGGCTGGATGATGAAGGTTGGTTTGGGCAGAAATTCTCTTGTCAACATCGGTCGTATAGCAGTTTTATTCCTTGGTGTTTATTTGGTAGCTCAGGGAAATATAGGTATTGGTACCTTTATTTTCGCTTTTACTCTCAGTGAACGTGCTTATGTTTCTTTGTTCCGTATTTCTCGTTTTTATGATCGTATGGAAGAGGGGCGAGTGGGGGTTAATCGTTTATTAGCTTTGTTTAATACTCCGTCGGATATTATTAATAAAAAGCGTGGCCTAAAGCCTAAACATATTATTGGAGCAATCAAATTTGAAGATGTTTCTTTTTATTATGGCGTCAACAAGAAACCGGCCATCAAAAAACTTAATCTAAAAATTAATTCCGGAGAAGTGACGGCTTTAGTGGGACCATCAGGAGGTGGAAAAACCACTGTGGCTCGCTTGATTTATCGTCATTATGACCCGCAAGAGGGTCGTGTACTCTTGGATAATACAGATTTAAGAGATTATGACGTCCGAAGTTTTAGAAAATTCTTGGCAATTGTCCCGCAAGAAGTAGAAATTTTTGATTTAAGTGTGGCGGAAAATATTGCTTATGCTTCTCCCGGCGCGAGTATGAAGGAAATTAAGGCGGCGGCCCGGGTTGCTAATGCGGAAGAGTTTATTGATAAACTTGATAAGGGTTATGATACTTTAGTGGGAGAGCGGGGAATTAAGTTGTCGGGCGGACAAAGACAGCGCTTAGGAATCGCTCGGGCGGTCTTAGCTAATCCTCGCGTTTTAATTTTTGATGAGGCAACTTCTAACTTAGACAGTACTAGTGAAGTTTTAATTCAAGAGGCGATAGAAAAGATTAGTCGGGGACGCACGATGATTATAATTGCGCATCGTTTAAGTACTATTAGAAAAGCGGATAAAATTATTGTCTTAAAGAATGGCCAGGTGGCGGAGGAAGGCAATCATGCCTCTTTAGCGCAGACTGAAGGTGGTTTATATGCCGAATTATTAAGGTTGCAGTTCTTAGGAGACATTGAATAATATTTTAGACTTTTTAAGCATTTTTCTTTATAATTACATTGTGTTAAAAATAGAAAAAAATAAAAATATCAAAGCTTATACCACTTTACAGCTAAGCGCTCGAGTGGAGTTTTTTGCCGTCATGAAAAGTAAGGAAAATTTACAGGAAGCAATTATTTGGTCCAAAAAAAATAAAAAGCCATTATTTATTCTCGGAGGCGGTTCTAACGTTTTAATTTCTCGGACCGTTAAAGGTTTAACCTTAAAAAATGAAATCAAGGGAATTAAAGTTGTAGAAAAAAATAGAGATTATGTTTTAGTGGAAGCTAAATCCGGAGAGTTGTGGAGTGATTTTGTGGACTGGAGTGTTCGTCATAACTGGCATGGTTTGGAAAATTTAAGTTTAATTTACGGCACGGTGGGAGCGGCGCCGATGCAAAATATTGGTGCTTATGGTGTGGAAATTAAAGATTCTTTTTATCATTTACATGCCATTGATCTTAAAAGTGGGCAAGAGAGAATATTCTCCGGACCGGATTGTCATTTCGCTTATCGGGAGAGCATTTTTAAAAATAAATTGAAGGGGAAGTATTTTATTTATGCCGTGACTTTTAAATTACAGAAAATGGCTACCTTACAGCTTGATTATGGCGCTATTCGCGCCCATCTTCTGGAGCGGGGTATCAAGAAGCCTAGCCTGAAAAATGTATCTGCCACTATTAAGATTATTAGGACAGAAAAATTGCCGAATCCGGTGAAAATGCCAAACGCCGGTTCATTTTTTAAAAATCTTGAAATTAGCACAATAAAATTTAAAGCTTTGCAGAAGAAATATCCTGATATGCCGAGTTGGCCGATCAGTAAAACTAAGGTCAAAATTCCCGCTGCTTGGTTAATTGAAACGGCCGGTTTTAAGGGTAAGAAATTTGGGGCGGTTGGTATGCACAAAAATCAAGCCTTAGTTTTAATAAATTATCGACGCGCTTCCGCCCGACAGGTTTTAAACTTAGTTAAAAAAATTAAGCAAACCGTTAAAAAAAGTTTCGGCCTTGATTTACACGAAGAAGTTAATATAATATAGATCTAAATTAATGTTATCGTTATTTCTATGACTTCCATGACTTCAATTGAACTGCGACAAAAATATTTAGATTTTTTTAAGCTCCGTAATCATGCGATTATTGGTAGTGCTTCTTTAATTCCGGAAAACGATCCGACTGTCCTATTTACTACCGCTGGTATGCATCCTTTAGTGCCCTACCTCCTAGGCGGTAAACATCCAGCTGGTTCACGCTTAGTCGGAGCCCAGAAATGTATCCGCACTGGTGATATTGAAGAAGTGGGCGACAAAACACATCACACTTTTTTTGAGATGATGGGAAATTGGTCCTTGGGGGATTATTTCAAGAAAGAGTCCATTAATTATAGTTGGGAGTTTTTGACTGATGCTCAGGGTTTGTCTTTAGATAAAAATCGTTTAGCTGTTTCGGTTTTCGTGGGCGATGAAGATTCCGGTTTTGACCAAGAAGCATATGACGCCTGGTCGGTCATATTTACGGAAAATAATTTACCTTTAGAGCGTATTGCTCGCTTACCTAAGAAAAATAATTGGTGGGGACCGGCGGGAGTAACCGGTCCTTGTGGTCCGGATACGGAAATTTTTTATTGGGTGGGAGAGGAAAACAAGGTTCCTGCTAGTTTTAATGATGATAATAATTCATGGGTGGAAATCTGGAACAATGTTTTTATGCAATATAATAAAAACACCGATGCCAAATTTGAACTTTTGCAGCAGAAAAATGTTGATACCGGTTTAGGCTTGGAAAGGACTTTAGCCGCTTTGAATGGCTTAGATGATAATTATCAGACCGACTTATTTATTAATATTGTCCATAAAATTGAAGAACTGAGTGGGCATAAGTATGGAGAGGACGTGGAGACGACTAGATCTATTAGAATCGTGGCCGACCATTTAAAAGCAGCCACATTTATTATTGGTGACGATAAAGGTATAGTGTCTTCTAACACTGATCAGGGCTATGTCGTGCGTCGCTTAATTCGTCGCGCCGTTCGTTACGGGCGTCAATTAAACATTCAAAAAGAGTCATGGACTAAGGATGTGGCGGCGGTAGTTATTAATGATTATAAAGAAGTCTATGGCGAATTGGAGAAGCACCAGCAGTTTATTTTTGATAATTTAGATAAAGAGGAGGAGAAGTTTAGTAGAACTTTGGAAAATGGTTTGAAAGAATTAGATAAAATAATACAAGATAAGAAAGAATTAACTGGTCAAGATTTATTTAATTTGTATCAGAGTTTTGGTTTTCCCGTGGAACTATCTTTAGAGGAATTAAAATCACGAAAAAAATCATCTTCACATAATTATGTTTTAAAAGCTGATACTGGAGAATTTTTACTCCAAGGTTTTGCGGCGGAAATGAAAAAACATCAAGATCTTTCTCGTACCGCTTCAGCTGGTCGCTTTAAAGGTGGTTTGGCCGATGCTGGTGACGAGACGGTAAAATTACACACCACGGCCCATCTGTTATTGGCTGCTTTAAGAAAAGTTTTAGGAGATAATGTCGTCCAAAAGGGAAGTAATATTACCGCTGAAAGATTGCGTTTGGATTTTTCTCATCCTGATAAGATGACACCGGAACAAATCAAACAGGTGGAAGATTTGGTTAATGGTGCTATTAAAGAAAATTATACGGTAAGCTGTGAAGAATTATCTTTGGACAAGGCCAGACAGCGTGGTGCTATGGGAGTTTTTAATTCAAAATATGGTGAGTTGGTCAAGGTTTATTCCATTAGTCATTTGGATAATTATAAAAAGCCTAATTTAAAAATGGCCTTTTCTCAAGAGATTTGTGGCGGTCCGCATGTAGAAAATACTGGAATATTAGGTAATTTTAAGATACAGAAAGAAGAAGCTTCTAGCGCTGGTGTGAGACGTATTAAAGCTATTCTGCAAAGCTAGCTAAAATTATCGCTAATTATTCCTTATTATCTATTGACAATTTTTAGTCTTATATCTATAATGATTTTATTAACAAATAAGTGAAATAAAAGAAAAAAGTAGTTTTCTTTTTTTAGCGAATATTGTTAGGATTGAAGATATTAACAAGATAGATTAGAAATATCAGATTCTCCAAAATAATTTAATTAATTTTTAAAGAATTTTGATAAGGCGAAAGTTGTCTTTATCAAATTTTTTTGTGTTAATGTCAAAAGAACAAGAAAATAATGACGCCAGCGCCGCCACCCTGAACGCTAAAGATTTTATTGAAATGCAGGGAGAGGTTTTGGAATTAATGCCGGCAGCAACTTTTAAGGTTGCCTTAGAGAACGGTCATGAAATCCTGGCGCATTTATCCGGTAAGATGAGACTTCATAGAATTCGTCTTTTACCTGGAGATAAAGTAAAATTGCAGATTAGCCCTTACGATTTAACTAAAGGGCGGATTACTTATCGAATGTAAAATTTATTATTATGAAAGTTAGAGCGAGCGCAAAAAAAATTTGTAAGGACTGTAAAGTGGTTCGCCGTAAAGGCCGGGTTCATGTTATTTGTAAGAACCCCAAGCATAAGCAGAGACAGGGTTAATAATTATTTCTATGGCATTAAGAATAGCGGGAGTTAATCTTCCTAACGACAAAAGAATAGAAATTGCTTTGACTTATATTCATGGCATTGGTCGTAGTTTGGCCAAAACAATTCTTTTGACGGTTGAAATTGATCCTAATACTAAAGTTAAAGATTTACCTGAACAAGAAGCTAATGTTCTCCGCGAAGTCGTAGAGAAAAAACATTCAGTGGAAGGCGACTTACGTCGTGAAGTGCAGGGAAATATTAAACGTTTGAAAGAAATCGGTTCTTATCGTGGTTTGCGTCACGCTAAGCATTTACCGGCTCGCGGTCAGCGAACTAAGACTAATAGTCGAACGGTTCGCGGTAACAAGCGTGTTACTATGGGTAGTGGTAAGAGCAAGGCCGGTCTACAGAAAACTTAAGTTAAAATAATCAGTCTTTAATTATGTCTGAAGAAGTAAAAGAGGAAAATAAAAAAATTGTTGATACAGCCGAGGCTTCTACCCCGGTTGAGAAACCGTTAAAAGCTGGTGCTAAAGATCTTGCTCCCGTTGAAACGGAGGATATTCAGTCCGACGAAGAAAAAGATGGGGCTGATTTTTCTTTTGATTCTACTAATGAAGAATTACCGGCTGATATTAAAGAAAAACTAGAAAAAAATAAAGCGGCTCGCAGTAAAAAAAGATTAATTAAGAAAAAGAAAAAGAAGGTGGCTCGTATTGTTAAAGTTGGTCGTGCTTATATCCAGGCTACTTATAACAACACCATGATGACCTTGACTGATCCTAATGGTGACGTTATTTCTTGGGCCAGCGCCGGTTTAGCCGGATTTAAAGGAGCAAAGAAAGCGACTCCTTATGCCGCGCAAATCATTACTAAAATAGCAGCTCAGAAAGCGCGTGAAGAATATGGTCTGGAGGAAGTTAGCGTCTTTGTTTCCGGTGTTGGTACCGGTCGTGAAGCGGCTATTAGAGCTTTGAACGCTAACGGTTTGAATGTTAGCTCAATTAAAGATATGACCCCCGTGCCACATAACGGTTGTCGGCCGAAGAAACCACGTCGGGTTTAAGAAAGAAATTATAAATTTTCCGTTCAATAAATATGGGAAGAAATATTGATAATAAATGTAAACAGTGCCGTCGGGCAGGAGAAAAACTCTTTCTAAAGGGGGAGCGTTGTTTTACTCCGAAATGTGCGATTATTAAGCGCAATTATGCTCCTGGTTTTCATGGTCCTAAAGGTCATAAGCGTTTGAGTGACTATGGTCAACAGTTAGCGGAGAAACAGAAGGCCAAAAAATTCTATGGTTTGGCGGAGAAACAATTCCGTTTGACCTTTGATAAAGCTGTCAAAAAAGTCGGTGATTCTGGTAAAAATTTCTTGCGTGCTTTGGAAATGCGTTTGGATAACGTAGTTTATCGTGCCGGTTTTGCTACTTCTAGAGCGGCTGCTCGTCAGTTAGTTAACCACGGACACTTTAGTGTTAATGAAGTTATGACTGATATTCCTTCTTTCATGGTTAAACCCGGAGAAGTTATTAAGATTAAAAAGACTAGCGAAAAAAATATTTATTTCCGTAATTCCGCCGAAAAGTTAAAAAAAGCGGAACGACCCAGTTGGTTAAATTTTAGTGCCGATGATTTAAGCGTTAAAATTTTACATGAACCGCAAGATACGGATTTACCGTTGAATTTGAATATTCAGGTGATTACGGAATACTATTCCAAATAATAAGTAAGTTATTTGTATTTAAAAAAACAATATGCAAAATATCGCTTTGCCTAAAAAAATTGAATTTACAAATGGTGCAAACGCTCAAGAAGGAGTTGTAACCGTAGAACCTTTGTTCCCCGGTTATGGTATGACTTTGGGTAATTCTCTACGTCGCGTTTTGCTCTCTTCTTTACCGGGTGCGGCCGTTGTCGGAGTCAAAATTAAGGGAGCTAGCCATGAATTTATGGCTTTGCCTCATGTCAAAGAAGATGTTTTGGAAATAGTTTTAAATTTAAAACAGTTGCGACTTAAAATTCATACTGAAGACGAAGTTCGCTTGGATCTTAAGTTAAAAGGTAAGAAAGTTGTGACCGCTGGTGATATAGCTAAAAATACTCAGGCCGAAGTAAAAAATCCTGATTTGGTTTTGGCGCATATTACAGATGAAGCTGGTAGTTTGGAAATGGAAATTGTGGTCCATGAAGGACGTGGTTATCGTATGGCGGAAGGAACAAAAAGAGAGAACAGAGAAATTGGTTATATTGAGCTTGACTCCATTTATTCTCCAGTAACTTTAGTTAGTATTGACGTAGAAAATACTCGTGTTGGTAAAATGACTAACTGGGATAAGCTTGTTTTAAATATTAAGACCGATGGTACAATTTCTCCGGAAGAAGCTTTTAATAAGGCGGTAGAAATTTTAGTTAATCAGTATTCTTCTTTACTCCCTAATTATCAGGTAGCAGAATTAGTTGAAGCTGATGAAAAAACAGAAGAAGTGGTTGTTGAGGATGAAGAAATAGAAGAAGAGGCAGACAAGGACGAAGTTGTTGAAAAAAAAGCGAAAGCGCCTAAAAAAGATAAGGTAAAAAAAACTAAGAAATAAATATGCGTCACCGTAATAAAACTAAAACTTTAGATCGAGCCAAGGCGCCGCGTGAACTGATGTTACGTAATTTAGCATCCAGTATTCTTTTGTATGAAAAAGTGAAGACTACCAAGGCGAAGGCAACGGTGGTTAGACCTTTAGTAGAGAAAATGATTACATCTGCTAAAGCGGGTGATTTGAACGCTCGTCGTGGTTTAATTAAAGTTCTCTTACAGAAAAATGCTGTTAAGAAGACTTTGGAAGTCTTAGGTACTCGTTATAAGAGTCGCCCGGGCGGTTACACTCGGATTGTTAAATTGGGAACTCGTTCTGGCGATGGTGCTCAGATTGTCCAAATTGAACTAGTATAATATATGAAAAATATTGAGAGAAAATTACATAAATTGGACGCCACCGGACAAGCGGTCGGTCGTTTGGCTACTCAGGTTGCCACTTTACTGCGTGGTAAGAATAAGCCGGAATTTCAAGCGCACATGGATTTGGGTGACATTGTTGAAGTATCTAATATCAGTCAGGTAAAATTTACCGGAAAAAAATTGGATCAGAAACAATATTATCGTTATACCGGTTATCTGGGTGGTTTACGTAGTAAAAATATGTCGGAAGTTTTTGAAAAAAATCCTGGTGATGTTTTACGTCGCGCTGTCACACAGATGTTGCCGCCGACTAAGTTGCGAACTGCTATGATCAAAAGATTAATTATCAAATAAATATGGTCGAGAAAAATAAGAAAAATTCTAAAGAGAAGGAAGTGAAATCTGCTGATGTTTTAATTTCTGAAGCGCCGGAAAGTCAGGAAGAAGATAAGGACTGGGCTAAGAATGAAACAGCTGATTTTAGTGGTACTTATATTAAGGCGGTCGGTCGTCGTAAGAGTTCTGTTGCTAAAGTTCGCTTATTCCAGAGTGGTAAGGGTGTTATTATGGTAAACGGTAAGCGAGCCAGTGAATACTTCCCAAATGAAGGTAGCAATATTCTTTCCCAGCCTTTAAAGGTAACTGGTCATGCTCGTGATTTTAATTTTTCCGTATTAGCGCAGGGTGGTGGCGTACAGGGCCAGGTAGGGGCTGTTCGTCTCGGTATTAGTCGCGCAATTTTAATGATTGACCCGACCGCTAAAGATGCCTTAAAAGTAAATGGTTTTCTGACTCGCGATCCGCGTCATGTAGAAAGAAAGAAGCCAGGTAAACTTAAGGCTCGTAAAGCGCCACAGTGGAGCAAACGTTAATTTTTCTGTAATAAAAACGCCCTGTCTAAGAGGGCGTTTTTTTGTTATAATTAGGATATATAATTTGAGAACAGTATTTTATCGCATGGAAACTCTAATAAAAAAATTGGAAGATTTGCGCCAACGTTTTTTAAAAACAAAAACGATTTTAGATATTGAAAGGAAAGAAGTGGAGGAAAAAGAATTACGTTTACGTATGTCTGCTCCAAATTTTTGGGATGATAAAGATGAAGCTATTTTAGTGGGACAGCAGGCGGAAGAGCTGGCCACGGAAACTAAAGCTTGGGTGCTTTTACAAAAAGATATCAGAGAAGCGGAAGAGATGGTGGCTTTAGCGGCCCTAGAAGATGGTGGAGATCTTTTGACGGACATGGAAAAGAAATATGAAGAACTGGATAAAAAATTTTCTAAGTTAGAATTTTTGTCGTTATTCTCGGAAAAATATGATAAAAATAGCGCTATTTTAGCGATTCACGCCGGTACGGGCGGAGTTGATGCCCAAGATTGGGCCCAGATTTTGGAGAGAATGTATTTACGTTTTTCGGAAAAACGTCATTGGAAAATAGAAATTTTGGATCGTAATTACGGTAATGAGGCCGGGATTAAGAGTGTTGTACTTAGAGCTATTGGTTCTTGGGCTTATGGTTATTTAAAAAGTGAAAACGGGGTTCATCGTTTACTTCGTAATTCACCTTTTGATTCTGACGGCGCTCGTCACACTTCCTTCGCTTTAGTGGAAGTCATTCCGGAAATTAAAGATGATGGCACGATTGTTATTAAAGATGAAGATTTACGCATTGATGTTTTTCGCAGTAGTGGACCGGGCGGGCAAAGCGTCAATACTACCGATTCGGCCGTGCGTATTGTTCATTTGGCGACCGGCATTACTGTCACTTGTCAGACTGAACGCTCACAGCATCAGAATAAAGAAAATGCCATGAAACTTTTGCGCACCAAACTTTATCAATTAGCTCTACAGGAGAAAGAGGCGGAAGAGCGTAAGTTAAAAGGCATAGTACAAAAGGCAGAATGGGGAAAACAAATTCGTTCTTATTTTTTGTACGGTAAACGTTTAGTTAAAGATCATCGGACGGATTATGAAACCTCTGATGTCGATGCCGTTTTAGACGGTTCCCTAGAGCCGTTTATGGAAGAATATTTAAAGTGGCTGAAAGCTTAGCTCCGAGGCTTTATCTTTTTTTAATATCTCGTTGCTTAAAATATCCTTATTAACTTAAGGATATTTTTTTATGTCTTTTTCTCTGGCGCGGATTTTTTTATTTGCGAATTTGGGCTTTATATTATTTATTTTTATCGGAGGCTTTTATCCCGAGTTTTTTAATTCTAATATTAAGAACTCCGATTTGGCCGCTTATAATGGCCAAAAAATAAGTTTTGTTGGGCAGGTTTGCAAGGAGGCGGAACTTGATTATAAAAGCAGACGTTTAACGGTATGTGCTCAGGGGCAAGATTCTCAAGGGCGGGTTCTTATTACTACCGATCTTTACCCTATTTATGACTATGGCGACTATTTACAAATTACTGGTCAATTACAGGCGCCGCCGGAAATAGAAGGTTTTGATTATGAGAGCTATTTGGCTCGTTATGATGTTTATTCGGTGATGTATTATCCTAAAATTACCAAGACGGAAGGGAATTTAAGCATGACGCAGAAGAGCTATCGTCTTTTATTAGATTTTAAACAAAGGCTGGCTAGTAGTATTAATTCTAATTTACCGGAGCCGTCTGCCAGTTTGGCTAACGCACTTTTACTTGGTTATCGGCGGGCGATGTATAAAGAAGATTTAAACATGTTTGCTCGCGTTGGTTTAAGCCATATTATAGCTATTTCTGGGACGCATATTACTATTTTGAGTGCTTTGATTATTAATTTTTTTCTGGCCCTTGGTTGGCCTCGCCGCCGAATTTTGTTTCTAGTTGGTGGCTTTCTTTTTGTTTACCCGATTCTAACCGGTTTAGCGGCTTCGGCCATTCGGGCGGCCGTTATGGGCACTTTATCTTTTCTGGCTATTTATTATGGGCGCCCCTCTTCTTTAACTCGGGCTTTGGTTTTTGCAGCGGCTGTTATGTTAGCGTTTAACCCTCGTCTTTTAAGGTCGGACATTGGCTTTCAATTATCTTTTCTGGCTTTAATCGGTATCATTTACATTTATCCTTTGGGCCAAAAGTTGGCGGTGCGCCTTTTGTCTAGAATTAAAATTAAGGGGGCGGGGCGTAATTTGATTAATAATATTTTTGATACTGTAAATATAACCTTAGTATCGCAGTTAGTAATTTTACCGGTAGCGGTGATTAATTTTCAACAAATATCCCTTATCGCCCCCTTAGCCAATCTGCTGGTGCTTTGGAGCATGCCTTTTCTTATTGCCTTGTTGCTAACAGCCTTATTGTTATCAAGTATTATCCCTCTACTCGGTGTTATATGGTTTTTTCCGTCTTATGTAATCTTAAAATTTATTTTTATTATTTCCGATATTTTAGCTCGACCTGACTGGGCAGCTGTAGATGTTAGTAATTTTAGTTGGCGCCTGGGGGCTCTATATTATCTAGGTTTATTTTTAGCAGTAAAATTTTTACGTCAGAAATTGCTTTAGTCGTTCGCTTAAATAAACAAAAAACACTTCCCAAGATAGGGAAGTGTTTCTACAAAAATAGTATAATTTATTTTTTGCTAGCCTTCTTTTTTGCTGGACTAGTTTTCTTTTTGGTTGATCCCGTAGAGGTCTTTTTAGTAGATTTTACTTTTTTTCCGGTTTTAGCTACTAATTTCTTAGCCTCTCTTTCTCTCTCTATTTTAGCTATAGTACGAATACAGGAGGTACAAACTTTTAATTTAATACCGTCAATATTTTTACTTTGCAGATTAATATTTTGTCTTTTCAAGGTTTTAATCTTGGAGTGAGACCGGCTGGCACCCGCCGTAGCGCTGCGTCCGCACAAATCACATCTTTTTCCCATATTTATTCTTTTTTAGTTTTATAATAGATTAACTTTATCAGCATTTTAAAAAATAATCAAGTTGTGCTAGACTATATTTATATGAATGGAGATTATAGTATAATAATATTTGAAATTATTGTTCTAGTTTTTTCAGCCGTGGCACATGAATATATGCATGGCTGGGCAGCTTATCAATTAGGAGATAATACGGCCAAAGACGCCGGTCGCTTAACTATTAACCCCTTGGCTCATTTAGAGTGGTTCGGTTCTTTTTTCTTGCCCCTGATGATGGTTATTTCCGGCTTGCCTTTTATTTTTGGTTGGGCAAAACCAGTACCATATAATCCCTATAACTTGCGAGACCGTCGCTATGGTGATGCTAAGGTGGCTTTAGCCGGACCTCTAACTAATCTAGTGTTGGCTATTTTATTTGGGCTTTGTTTACGTTTTTTACCATTTTTTAACATCACATTTTCCAGTTTATTGTCTATTATTGTTTACATTAATTTGATTTTAATGGTCTTTAATTTAATTCCTATTCCGCCCCTTGATGGCTCAAAAATATTGGCGACTTTTTTACCAGCCGAGATGCGCGACCGTTATTTGGGCAATGAACGGATGGGTTTTATTTTTATTATTTTATTTGTCATGTTAGCCGGTAATATGGTAATCCCAGTTGTTGATTCCTTGTTTCGTTTGATTGTCGGTATTTAACCTTGACTTATATTTTATATTTTGTTAAATTAAATTCATAGGAAAAAATAGCCTAAAACCTATCCTGAATAGTCAGGATTGTTTTTATACGGGGAAACTATCCCTTTTATATTTTAAAGAAATTTTAAGATTATGCCCACGATTAATCAGTTAGTTCGCAAGGGTCGCAAGGTTATCGCTAAGCGTCGTAACGCTTTAGCGCTTCATTCCAGCTTGGATACCCTGCATCGTCGTAAAAGAGACAATGCTAAGGGTGCTCCTTTTAAGCAGGGTGTTTGTTTAAAGGTAACCACTACTACCCCTAAAAAACCGAACTCCGCTTTACGTAAAATCGCTCGTGTTCGTTTATCCAATGGTATGGAAGTAACTGCCTATATTCCTGGTATGGGGCATAATTTACAAGAACATTCCATCGTTTTGATTAAAGGAGGAAAAACTAAGGATTTACCGGGGGTTCGTTATAAGATCGTTCGTGGCGTTTTTGATGCGGCCGGCGTGGAAGCACGTCGTCAGGGTCGCAGTAAGTATGGCGCTAAAAAACCGAAAAAATAAAAGAATAATTTTTAAATTTTATGAGAGGGAAACCGTCACCAAAAAGAGATATTGAAGGCGATGCTAAATATAACGATCAGGGTATCGCGAAGTTTATTAATTATGTCATGGAACGCGGTAAGAAGAGTGTGGCCGAAAAAATTGTTTATGGCGCTTTAGATATTATTAAAGAAAAGACTAAACAAGATCCGCGTCATATTTTCAACAAAGCTATTCGTCGCGTTTCACCGCTGGTAGAAGTTCGCGGTAAGCGCGTTGGTGGTGCTAATTATCAGGTACCTTTTCAGGTCCGAGGCGAACGACGTTATTTTTTGGCTTGTAATTGGATTATCAAAGCCGCTCAAGACCGTAAAGGCCGTGGTACAGCGGAAAAATTATCTTACGAGATTTTGGAAGCTTCTAATGGCGAAGGTAATGCTGTTAAAAAGAGAGAGTCTGTTCACAAAATGGCTGAAGCTAATAAAGCCTTTGCCCATTTTTCTCGTTCCCGTCGCCGCTAATTATTTTGTAATTTAAAGAATTAATATGGCTCGCGAATACGATTTAAAAGACATTAGAAATATTGGTATCATGGCGCATATTGACGCCGGTAAAACAACTTTTACTGAGCGTGTTTTGTTTTACACCGGTAAAAAACATAAGATTGGTGAAGTACATGAAGGGGCAGCGGAAATGGATTGGATGGAACAGGAAAAAGAACGTGGTATTACAATTACTTCCGCCGCCACTACCTGCTACTGGAAGCATAATAAGATCAATATTATTGATACTCCTGGCCACGTAGACTTTACTGTAGAGGTGGAACGTTCTTTGCGTGTCCTTGATGGCGCGATTGCTGTTTTTGATGGCCAGGCCGGCGTAGAACCGCAGTCAGAGACTGTCTGGCGTCAGGCTGACAAGTATCAGGTGCCTCGTCTTTGTTTTGTTAATAAAATGGATAAGATGGGCGCTGATTTTTACATGAGCTTAAATTCCATTAGAACTCGTTTGAGTGCTAAAGCGGTGGCTGCGCAATTACCTATTGGTGCGGAAAGTAACCTTAAAGGAGTGATTGATTTATTAACTAAAAAAGCTTATCAGTTTTCCGGTAGCAATGGCATGAATGTTGAAGAAATTCCGGTTCCGGAGGATATGAAAGCTGATGTGGAAAAATATCATAATGAACTCGTGGAGAAGGCTGTGGAGGGTGATGAGAAAACCATGGAAAAATATTTAGCCGGTCAAGAAATTCCTTTGGAAGAATTAAAAGCAGCTATTCGTAAAGGTGTTATCTCTAACTCTGTATATCCGGTATTCTGTGGTACTGCTTTACAGAACATTGGTGTTCAATTAGTTTTAGACGCTGTTAATGATTATTTACCTTCACCGATTGATGTCCCAGTTTTGGAAGGTAGTGATATTCGTGATATTGAGAAGAAAATCTTAGTTAGTCCTGATGATAGTAAACCTTTTGTTGGTTTAGCTTTTAAAATTGCTACCGATCCTTTTGTCGGTAAACTTTGTTTTGTTCGTGTTTATCAGGGAGTTTTAACGGCTGGTTCTTATATTCTCAATTCGTCTAAAGATAATAAAGAACGGGTTGGTCGTCTAGTGCGTATGCACGCCAATCATCGCGAAGAAGTTAAAGAAGTATATGCTGGCGATATTGCTGCTATTATTGGTTTAAAAAATACTACTACCGGAAATACTTTGTGTGATGAGGAACATCCATTGCTAATGGAATCTATCACCTTTCCGGAGCCGGTTATTAAAATTGCGGTGGAGCCAAAAACTAAAGCTGATCAGGAAAAAATGGGTGTGGCTTTACAGCGTTTGGCGGAAGAAGATCCTACTTTTAGAGTGGAAACTGACACGGAAACAAATCAAGTTTTGATTTCTGGTATGGGTGAATTACATTTGGAAATTATTGTTGATCGTATGAAGCGGGAATTCGGCGTGGAAGCTAATGTCGGTAATCCTCAGGTTTCTTATCGTGAAACAATTACTAAGAAAGCGGAAGCAGAACATAAGTATGTTAAACAGTCTGGTGGTCGCGGTCAGTATGGTCATTGTTCTTTGCGTATTGAACCGCAAGAGCAGGGTAAAGGTTTTGAGTTCGCTGATGAAGTTAAGGGTGGAGTTATCCCCAAGGAATTTATTCCGGCTATTGAAAAAGGTGTACGCGAAGCTTTACTTTCTGGCGGTTTAGCCGGTTATCCGATGGTTGATGTTAAGGCGGCAGTTTTTTATGGTTCCTATCATGATGTTGATTCTTCGGAAATTGCTTTTAAAATGGCGGCTATTTTTGCCTTCCGTGAAGCTTGTCAAAAAGCCGGTCCGATTTTATTGGAGCCGATTATGAAAGTTGAAGTTACCACTCCGGAAGAATATATGGGAAATATTATTGGCGACTTAAGTTCTAAGCGTGGTCAGATAGAAGAGATGAGTGATAGAGCTAATATCAAGGTAGTGCAAGCTAAGGTTCCTTTAGCGGAAATGTTTGGCTATTCCACTTCACTCCGTTCTATGAGTCAGGGTCGCGCTAATTATGTTATGGAGTTCGCCTATTATGCGGAAGTTCCTAAAAATATTTTAGAAACTATTAAAGAAAAACAAGGAAAATAATATGTTCTCAGAGCAGTTACAAAAAATATTACAATTGGTAAAAAAAACCGGCGACCGCGTAGTAATTTATGACGGCGCGAGTGTTGATGACTCTTATGTCGTTATGAGCTTTGATTCTTACTCTGATTTACTTGATAAATCTCAGAAATTATCCCCAGTTATCAGCCATGTTTCTAGCGTTCCGGTACCGGAAAATATACCTGTTTCCGAGGCCTCGGTAGCTCCAACGGTAAATTTGACAGAAGAAGATTTAACTGATAAGATAAATCGCGAAATCTTGATGTGGAAAAATAAAGAAAATACCCCTAATTCTGATGAAGATAGCCAGCCTAAAAAGGCCTGGCAAATTCCGCCGATTGTGAAAAATAAGGCCCAAGAAGTAGAATAAAATTTTTATAAATTTAAAAATAATTAATTAAGTTCGGCTGGTTTCCTTAAAGGGAAAAAACTCTGCCTTAAACGGAGGCCGCACACAAATAACATGGCAACAGAAAAATTTGAAAGAGGTAAGCCCCATGTTAACGTTGGTACTATTGGCCACGTTGATCACGGGAAAACTACGTTAACCGCCGCTATGTTGGCTGTTTTTAATGCTAAAGGCATGAAAGCATCCAAGAAAAATGTTGGCGAAATTGATGCTGCGCCGGAAGAAAAAGCGCGTGGTATTACTATTGCTACTGCTCACGTAGAATACGAATCAGAAAAGCGTCACTATGCTCACGTTGACTGTCCGGGTCACGCCGATTATGTTAAGAACATGATTACTGGCGCTGCTCAGATGGATGGCGCTATTTTGGTGGTAGCGGCCACTGATGGACCTATGCCTCAGACCAGAGAACACATTCTTTTGGCTCGTCAGGTTGGCGTCCCTTACATCATTGTCTTTTTGAATAAATGCGACATGGTGGAAGACACAGAACTTATTGATTTAGTTGAAGAAGAAATTCGTGACTTGCTCAAAAAATATGAATTCCCGGGCGACACTACTCCGATTATTCGTGGTAGCGCCTTGAAGGCTTTAGAGAACCCGACTGGTTCTGACTCTGAACCGATTATGAAATTAATGGAAGCCTTGGATACTTATATTCCAGAACCGACTCGTGACATTGATCACCCTTACTTGATGCCGATTGAAGATATCTTCTCTATTGAAGGTCGCGGCACTGTTGTTACCGGCCGTATTGAAAGAGGTATTGTTAAAATTGGTGATGAAGTAGAAATCGTCGGTTTAATGGATACCAAGAAAACTGTTGTTACTGGTATTGAAATGTTTAATAAGCAATTAGATCAAGGTCAGGCTGGTGATAATGCTGGTATCTTGCTTCGTGGTACTAAGAAAGATGAAGTTCAGCGTGGTCAGGTTCTATGTAAGACTGGTTCTACCACCCCCCACACTGAATTTACTGCTGAAGTCTATGTTCTTAGTAAAGATGAAGGTGGACGCCATAAGCCGTTCTTCAACGGTTATAAGCCCCAGTTTTACTTTAAGACCACTGACGTAACCGGTGATATTACTTTACCATCTGGCACAGAAATGGTTATGCCTGGTGATACTGTTAATTTAACAGTTAAATTGATTGCCCCGATTGCTTTAGAAGATAAGCAAAAGTTCACTATTCGTGAAGGTGGACGTACGGTTGGTGCGGGTGTTGTAACTAAGATTATAAAGTAAGCACTTAGACCCGCTCTATTTTAGGGCGGGTTTGTAGTGTATATTTTAAAAAAATCAAATTATGTCCGAAACTAAAAAAGAAGAAAAGGATTTTAAACAAAGAATTCGTATTAAGATTAAGGCCTTTGATCATAAAATCATTGACCAGTCTACACGGACTATAATTGAAACTATTGAACGTTCTGACGCCCAATTTTTCGGGCCGATTCCGCTTCCGACTGAGAAACGAAAATATACTGTTAATCGTTCTACTTTTGTACATAAAGATGCTCGTGATCAGTATGAAATGCGTATTCACAAAAGGATGATTGATATTATTGAACCGACCGCTAAAACTATTGAAGATTTGACGAATTTGAGTTTACCGGCTGGAGTTGACGTTGAAATAAAAATGTAGTAGTATAACATCATAGAATAATTAGTGTTGAGATATCATGATAACTCCATTTTTATAGGGAAAGTGTCGGGGTAACAAAATACTAAATTAAAGGAGACAAGTTGCAGCAACAAACAAATAAAAAATAACGAATATAGTTTTTTATTGTGAAGTTTTTGCGCTGGTCTTAAAACCAGTTTTTGTTTTTAAAATAAGATTTAGAATCGCAGATATGAAATTTATCAGTGGAAAAAAAATGAGTATGACCCAAATTTGGGTGGATGATAAAGTTGTCGGTGTGACTCCGGTTCAGGCTGGTCCTTGTGTTATCACTCAGGTTAAAAATACCGCTAAAGACGGCTATGTTGCTGTCCAGTTAGCTTACGGAACTCGTCAGGCGAAAAATATTAATAAGCCGCAGTTAGGGCATTACAAAAAAACCGGTACTCAGCCCGCTTATGTTCGTGAATTTCGTTTAAATAAAGATGTCGATTTGAAAGAAGGGGATGTTGTTAGCGCCGGTACTTTTGCCGTTGGTGATATTGTGGCTGTAACGGGAATAGCCAAAGGAAAAGGTTTTCAGGGTGTAGTTAAGCGTTATCATTTTAAGGGACAAACCAGAACTCATGGTACTAAAGATCAGGAAAGAATGCCTGGTTCTATCGGCCCTAAAGGTCCGGCTCATGTTTTTAAAGGCACGAGAATGGGTGGTCGTATGGGTGGTGGTCAAATTACCACAACTAATTTGAAAATTAAGGCGGTTGATACTGTTAACAATATTTTATTTATACAAGGATCTATCCCGGGTGCAATTAATGGCTATGTGTATATTAAAGGCTTGGGAGACTTGCAAGTAAATTTACAGCCGGTTGTGAAGGAAGAAGTGGAAGTTAAGGAAGAAATTATACCAGTCACCGAAGAAGCGGTTGTAAATAATGAAACCCCGGTTGAAGAAGTTAAAGAAGAGGAAATTAAAGAAGAAAAAAAAGAAGAAACTCCAGTTAAAGAAGAAATTAAAAAGGAAGAAGTTAAGGATGCGGTAGCTGAAGAGAAGGAATCCGATTCGTCTAAGCAGTAATTAATTAATAGTGCAGAACATATGTCACTCAAGGTTAATGTTTACAACCAGGCGGCGGAAATTGTTAAGGATTTAGAGCTATCCGAGAGTATTTTTGCTTTGAAGCCAAATGAAGAATTACTTCATCAAGCAATTGTTGCTCAGCAAGCAAATTCTCGTCAGATTTTAGCGCATACTAAAGATCGTAGTGAAGTAGCCGGTAGCGGCAAAAAACCTTGGAAACAGAAGGGAACTGGTCGCGCGCGCGTCGGCTCTGTTCGTTCTCCTATTTGGATTGGTGGTGGTGTAGTGTTTGGACCGCGCAATACTCGCAATTTTAAAAAGAAAATTAACCAGAAAATGAAGCAAAAAGCTTTGTTCATGGCTTTATCTGATAAAGTTAGCAATAATACTTTTGTCGTCTTAGATAATCTGGACATGACCGAATACAAGACTAAAAAGTTTAATGATGTTTTGTCTGTTTTGGAAAAAAAGATTTTGAAAAATGAACGTCGCAATATTTTAATATTGAGCGATGTAAAAAATGAAAAATTGCAGTTTTCGGTTCGTAATTTAACCGGAGTCAAAATTATTAATTTGGAAAATATCAATTTGTTGGATGTTTTAAATTATAAGAATTTGTTATTAACGGAAGAAGCGGTTAAAAAAATAATTGCGCTTTACGTTAAAGCGGACAAGTAAAAGGAAAAATATGTCTTTATTCAGTTCCAAAAAAACAACTAAAGAAGAGATCACTAAAACTGATACTACAACTGATGCTAAAGAAGCGGCGAGCATGAAAGATTTGTACAGTGAAGTGGCTCCTAAAAAAGTTGCTACTAAAGCTGGTGCTAAAGTGAGTAAGGTTGCTAATGAAGCTTATCGTGTTTTGGTGTCCCCACTGGTAACGGAAAAAGCTACTGCTCTACATGAAGAAAACAAATATGTTTTTGTTGTCGCCAATGACGCCAATAAGATAAGTGTGGCTCAAGCCATTCAGAGTGTCTATGGTGTTAGTCCTAAGAAAGTAAATATCAGTAATATTAAAGGCAAGGCTGTTAGTCGCGGTAATGTACGCGGTCGACGTAGTGATTGGCGTAAAGCAGTGGTTACTCTCGCCAAGGGTGAAACCATCAAGATTTACGAAGGCGTTTAATTTTTAGCTTGCTAATTTTGTTAATATGGGCATTAAAAAAGTAAAAGCGAATACTCCCGGTCGGCGTGAAGCCACTTTTGATGATTTTGCTGATCTGACTAAATTCTCTCCGGAGAAGCGATTAGTTATTCCTAAAAAAAGAAATGGTGGTCGTAATTGTCAGGGAAAAATTACCGTTCGTCATCGTGGTGGCGGAGCTAAACGTCATGTTCGCTTGATTGATTTTAAACGTGATAAGTTTGATGTACCGGCGGTAGTGTCAGCGATTGAATATGATCCTAATCGTGGCGCTCGTTTAGCCCTTTTATTTTATGTTGATGGCGTGAAGACTTATATCATTGCTCCGGCTGACGTGAAAGTTGGCGATAAGATCGTCAGTTCCCAGTCTTTAGTGGAAATTAAACCCGGTAACGCTTTACAGTTACAATTCATTCCGGCTGGTGTTGGTGTCAATTGTGTAGAATTAATGCCAGGTCAGGGTGCTAAGATTGCTCGGGGGGCCGGTAATGTAGTTCATGTCATGGGTGTGGAAGGTAAGTATGCTCAGTTAAAAATGCCTTCCGGTGAAATTAGACAAGTCAAAAAAGAATGTTTGTGTACTGTCGGTGCGGTTAGTAATTCTGATCATCGTCATATTTCCTTAGGTAAGGCCGGTCGTAGTCGTCATCTTGGTATTCGTCCGACTGTTCGCGGTACAGCTATGAATCCGGTTGATCATCCTCATGGTGGTGGTGAAGGTAACCAGCCGATTGGTTTGACTCATCCGAAAACTCCGTGGGGTAAACCAGCTTTGGGAGTTAGAACCAGAAAAAAGAAGCGCAGTAATCGTTTGATTATTAAACGTCGTCAAAAAAGGAAATAAAGTCAGTTTTTAGCCAATAAATTATATGTCTAGAAGTTTAAAAAAAGGTCCTTATATTAATTTGCGACTTTTAAACAAAATCAAAAATTCTAAACCGGACGATAAGACTATTATTAAGGTTTGGGATCGAGCCGCTACTATTACTCCGGAAATGGTTGGTTTTACTCTGGGTGTTCATAATGGTAAACAACATATTCCAGTTTATATCGTAGAAAATATGGTTGGACATCGTTTAGGAGAGTTTTCGTTAACACGTAAGTTTGTAACGCACAGCGGAAAAATGGCTAAGGCTCAGGCCGCGGCATCTTCTAAGTCTAGTTCGGCGCCCGCCGCTAAAAAATAATTATTTAGCTATATGGAAGTTAAAGCTAGTTTAAAACATTTGCGCATGTCGCCCCAGAAAGTTCGTCTGGTGATTGATGTTGTCCGTACTATGCCGGTTGATAAAGCTTTGGCACAGTTACAGTTTATGAATAAGTTGGCGGCAGTGTCAGTGGCGAAGTTAATTAAATCGGGGATTGCCAATGCGGTTAATCTTTATGATTTATCGGCTGACAATTTATATATTAAGGAAATTTTTGCTGATGCGGGAGTAACTTTAAAACGTTGGGCGCCTCGCGCTCAGGGTCGTGCGACTGCTATCCGAAAGAGAGCTTGTCACATTAATTTAGTACTAGCTGAAATTAAAGATAGCGGTAAGCACGAAAAGAAAGTGGTTAAAGCTGAGGCACCGGTTAAATTAGAAAAGTTAGCTAAAGAAGGAGAAACTGCTCTGAAGTCAGCTACCGGTGATAAAGACAAGAAAGCTCCTGCCAAGGGAGAGGCCGGCGCTAAAGGATTTACTAGCCGTACTTTCCGCCGTAAATCCGGTTAAGTTTAGTTTTTAAATTTGTTTCGCCTAAATTCAATAATATGGGTAAAAAGGTTAATCCGAAAATTCTACGCATGGGTATCACCAAGACTTGGCCATCTTTATGGTTTGAGCGTGGGGATAAATATATTACTAACGTTAAACAGGATGTTAGCGTGCGTAAATATATGATTCGTGAATTTCGTGAAGCGGGAATTGATGCCGTGGATATTGTTCGGACTATTGGAAAAATGGAAATTAACGTCACAACCGCTAAACCGGGTTTAATTATCGGTCGGGGTGGTAATGGTGCGGAAGATCTGAAAAAGAAATTACATGATAAATTTTTAAAAAATTTGCGTCCCAATGAAATTAGTTTGAATATTAAAGAAGTAGGTCGTCCTAATTTGAGTTCTCAGATACTCGTGCAAGGAATGATTCTAGATTTGGAAAAACGTCAGCCTTTCCGAAAGATTATGAAGCAAGGTTTAGCTAAGGTAGAGAGAGCCGGTGCTTTAGGGGCGAAGGTTGTTATTGCCGGTCGTTTAAACGGAGCGGAAATCGCTCGTTCGGAAAAATTAGTCTGGGGAAAGTTACCTTTACAAACTTTACGAGCTGATATTGATTACGCTCGCGGAGTTGCCCGTACCACCTATGGTGCTATTGGTATCAAAGTTTGGATTTATAAAGGAGAAATTTTTAAAAAAGAGCCAACCGTAACCGGTGAAGTGATTGCTCGTTAATATTTCCTCCTAACCTGAAAATTATATGTTAATGCCAAAGAAAACTAAATGGCGCAAAGATCATAAACGAAGCCGAGGTGGTAAAGCTACTCGTAATATTAAGATTAGTTTTGGCAGTTACGGTTTGAAAAGTTTAACTGCTTGCTGGGTAACTTCTCGTCAGATTGAAGCGGCGCGTAAGGTCATGACTAAATATACCGCTAAAGGTGGTCAGATTTGGATCAGAATTTTCCCGGATAAACCAGTTACAGCGCATGGCGGTGAAATTCCAATGGGTAAAGGTAAAGGTGCGGTGGATTACTATGTAGCTATTGTTAAGCCTGGTACTATCATGTTTGAAATGGGGGGAGTTACTAAAGAAATAGCGGACAAAGCGATGAATTTAGCCGCCCATAAATTACCAGTAAAGTGTTTGTTTATTAGCAAAGATTAAGCCGGATCAAGTTTATCAATCATATGGATTTTAAAGAATTACAAACTAAAGAGATTAAAGAGTTGCAACAGTTATTAGCGGCTAATCGGGAAAAATTACGCGAATTGCGTTTTAAAAATTCCAATCAGCAGTTAAAGAATGTTCGCGAGATTCGGTCTTTGCGTCAGACTATTGCTCATCTGTTAACTACATTAAATAAGAAAAAATAATATGGAGCCAGTTTTAGACGACAAAAAAACAACTCATTCCGCGACTATCAGTCGTCAGTTTAATGGTGTAGTCGTGAGCGATAAAAGTGATAAAACAATAGTTGTCAAAGTAGAATCCGTTAAGAAACATCCGAAATATCACAAGCGCTATGTAGTGAGCAAAAAATATAAAGTTCATGATGAGACCAATAAATATCATATTGGTGATAAGGTAAAATTTGTTGAATGTCGACCCTTAAGTAAAGATAAACGGTGGCGAATAATCGCTTAAAAGCGTTATAGATTTAATTATATGGTGCAAGTACAAACACGTTTAAAAGTAGCCGATAATTCCGGCGCAAAAGAGGTGCAATGCATTCGTCTTTTGGGCGGTTTTAAAAGACATTACAGTGGTGTCGGCGATATTATTGTAGTAACCGTAAAATCGGCTGTTCCTCACGCTGCTGTTAAAAAAAGTGATGTAGTAAAAGCTGTGATTGTCAGAACTAAAAAAGAAATTCGTCGCGCGGATGGTTCTTATCTTCGTTTTGATGACAACGCTTGCGTTATTATTGCTGATGCGGAAAAGAAAGAACCGAAGGGTACACGTATTTTCGGGCCGGTAGCACGTGAAATACGTAAGGCTGGTTTTATGAAAATTGCCTCCCTAGCTCCGGAAGTTTTATAAAATATTTTGACGGGCATATATGAATATCAAAAAGAATGACAAAGTAAAAATGTTGAGCGGTAAAGACCGAGATAAAATCGGTAAGGTTTTACAAGTTCTACCGGCGACCAATAAGGTGAGCGTGGAGGGTTTGAATTTATTAATTAAACATTTACGTCCGCGTCAGCAAGGAGAAAAAGGTCAGCGTTTAGAATTTCCTTCCTTTGTCGCCGTTTCCAAAGTATCCCTAGTCTGTTCAAAATGTGGCAAAGCGACGAGAGTCGGATTTAAAATAGTTAAAAAAGAAGGTGCGCGTGATCAGAAATTCCGAATTTGTCGGAAATGTCAGGAAATAATTGAGTAATAATATGAGATTAAAAGAAAAATATCAAAAAACAATTGTTCCAGAAATGGCTAAAGAGCTTGATTTTAAAAATGCGCATTTGGCGCCGCGTTTGACTAAAGTAGTCATCAACGTTGGTTTTGGTAAACATTTGAAAGAAAAGGATTTTGCTGCCGGCGTGGAAAGTAGCTTGGCGAGAATTAGTGGTCAAAAGGCTGTTTTCACTAAAGCTAAGAAATCTATTTCCGCCTTTAAAATTAGAGAGGGCCAAATTATTGGTTCTAAAGTAACTTTACGCGGCAAGAAGATGTATGACTTTGTGGAAAGATTGGTAAACATTACTTTTCCTCGAGTTCGTGATTTTCGCGGTATTGATGATAAGGCGGTAGATCGTAACGGTAATTTAACGGTTGGTCTGAAGGATTGTAGTTGTTTTCCGGAAATTCGTGTGGAAGATTCAGAGGACATCTTTGGTTTAGAAATCTGTTTAGCGACAAACGCCTTGGATCGTAAGGCCGGTTTGTTACTTTTTAGACAAATTGGATTTCCTTTTAAGTCAGTGAACAAATAATTTAAACAATATGCCCCGAACCGCTTTAATTGTAAAAGCTAAAAGAAAACCTAAATTTTCTACCCGAAAAATAAATCGTTGCTGGCGATGTGGCCGCAATCACGGTTTCATGGGTGATTTTAAACTTTGTCGTATCTGTTTTCGAGAGTTGGCGGATAACGGTGATTTGCCGGGCATTACTAAGTCCAGCTGGTAAAATTTTCAAGTAATTATCTACACAAAAATATGATGGATCCCATCGCAGACATGTTTACAAGAATTCGCAATGCCTCAGCCGTTAAGAAGGCGGAGCTTGTCATGCCTCTGAGTAAAATTAAATATGCAATCGCCAAAATTCTGGAAACAGAGGGTTGGATTAAGAAGGCGGAAATTGTTGCCGGTGGTCCGAATGGACATCACAGCAGTTTTGACGAACTTAAAATTACTTTGAAATACCGTAAGAATGGTAAACCCCAGATTTTATCTCTACAGAGAGTTAGTCGTCCTGGTTTAAAAATTTATGTTTCTAAGGATGAACTTCCTACGGTTTTAAATAACCTCGGGATGGCGATAATTTCTACCTCTTCTGGTCTAATGACTAATCGTGAGGCGAAAAAACAGCATCTCGGTGGGGAAGTAATCGGTGAAATTTTTTAATTATTATTAATTGTCAGCTCATATGTCACGTTTAGGAAAATTGCCAATTAAAATACCCGCCGGCGTTACGGTCAAATTTGATAATAAAAAATTTATTTGTCAGGGACCTAAGGGTGAATTAAGTCTTACTCCGCATAAATTGATTAATGTTGTTGTGGAAGGAGATGAAATAAAGGTTTCCCCGAAAGATATGGAAGCAAAAGGCGCTAGCGCCTTCTGGGGTTTGACTTGGAGTTTAGTGCGAAATATTGTAATTGGTGTTCATGAAGGTTTTGTAAGAAAACTGGAAATTAACGGAGTTGGTTATCGGGCTGTAGTGGCCGGTGACAAGATAAATATGAGCCTGGGTTATTCTCATCCGATAGAATTTGCTTTACCGGTTGGTGTAACAGCTAGCGTGGCCGCTAATGTTATTACTTTAGAATCGGCTAATAAAGGTTTACTGGGAGAAACGGCCGCTAAAATACGTAAACTCAGAAAACCAGAACCTTATAAGGGTAAGGGCGTAAAGTATGCGGAAGAGGTTATTCGTCGCAAGGCTGGAAAAGCAGCTGCTAAAACCAAATAAAGTCAGGATTAAGTATTTAATTATATGGATAAAAATAAAGAAAAAAACGTTAAACAAGCTCGTCGTCATGCCCGGGTTCGTGCTAAGATTCAGGGTAGCGCGGTTTGTCCTCGTTTAAGCGTTTATCGTTCCAATAAAGGAATGTTTTTACAATTGATTGATGATGTTAGCGGTAAAACTTTAGCTAGTGCTGGCCTGAAAGAGGTAAAAATTACTGACTCTGACAAAAAATCCGATACTCCGACTGGTAAGCAGGCTGTTAGTAAAGAATTGGGTAAATTGATTGCCAAAAAAGGTTTGGACAAAAAAATTAGTAAGGTAGTTTTTGATCGCAGTTCTTATAAGTATCATGGTCGCGTTAAAGCGGCGGCCGAAGGCGCGCGTGAAGGCGGTCTAAAATTTTAAATTTTTAAAATATGTCCGAAGATAAAAAAAACAATACACCGGAAACGGCTACCACGACTCCTACTGCTAGCCCTAAAGTAGCCAATACTTATAATCCGACAAGTGGTAGTAGTGCGGCGGCAACGGTTGCTAAGGATGTTTATGGTACTGACAAACGTGGCGGACAGGCCGGCGGACGCGGTCGCGGACGAGGCGGGAGACGTGATGATCGCTCTAAAGACGATATGGAACAGAGAATTTTAGAAATTGCTCGTGTAACTCGTGTTATGGCTGGTGGTAAAAGAATGAATTTTCGCGCTTGTGTTGCCATCGGTGATAAAAAGGGAAATGTCGGTGTTGGTTTAGGTAAGGGAGCTGATGTTACCATGGCTGTCAATAAGGCGGTAAATCGTGCTAAAAAAGTTATGGTTAAAGTCCCGATTGTTAAAGAAACTATTCCGCATGCTGTTTTACATAAAATGGGCGCCGCTCGTATTATGTTAAAACCGGCCAAACAGGGTAGAGGTGTTATTGCTGGTGGTGTTACTCGTATTATTTTGGAATTAGCCGGTGTTAAAAATGTTACCAGTAAAACCTTAGGTTCAAAAAATAAAATTAATAATGCTCGCTGTACTATAGGAGCGTTACAGGCTTTGCGCGTGGCAGATACTAAATAAGAATAATATGTTATCACTTAATACCATTAAAAAGTCTAGCGGTACTCGCCAGAAAAATAAGCGGGTCGGTCGCGGTAACGCTTCCGGACACGGTACTTATAGTACCCGCGGTCAAAAAGGTCAGAAATCTCGTTCCGGTGTCACCGGTTTGAAGCGTTTAGGTATGAAGAAACAGTTATTACAAATTCCTAAATCTCGCGGTTTCCGCTCTCTCCAGCCGAAAAATCAGGTAGTTAGTGTCAGCGCTATTAATAGTAATTTTAAAAACGATGAAACGGTCAGCCCGGAAACATTATTAGCGAAGAAAATGATTAATTCCAGTACTTTGCCGGTAAAAATTCTCGGTAAGGAAAAGTTAACAGTGACCGTTAAATTTGATAAGATTAAGATGAGTGAAGGATTAAAGAGTCAGATTAAATAAAATCCTTTTTGCGTTTATAATATGTTTAGTAAATTAAGCCAAATTTGGAAAATACCGGAACTAAGAAATAATATTCTTTTTGTTTTGGCGATGTTAGTAATTTTTCGCTTAGCGGCTCATATTCCGGTACCGGGTGTTAATGCCGCCGCTTTACGTAATTTATTTGCCTCCAACCAAATTTTAGGTTTAATGAATTTGTTCTCCGGCGGTGGTATGGAGAATTTTTCTATTGTCATGATGGGTGTGGCTCCTTATATTACTTCCTCTATTATTTTTCAGTTAGTAGGAATGATTGTGCCATCCGTGGAAGAAATGCAGAAGGAAGAGTCGGGACGACAGAAAATAAACATGTGGACACGTTGGTTAACTGTTCCGCTCGGTCTTTTACAGTCTTACGGTATGATTACTTTACTCCGTAAAAGTTCCGCCGGTATTTTAGGCGATATTAGTGCCTTGGATTTAGGTATCATGATTTTAGTTATTACCGCTGGTTCTATTTTCTTAATGTGGTTAGGCGAACTTATTACTGAAAAGAAAGTTGGTAATGGTATCTCACTGTTAATATTTGCCGGTATCGTAGCTGGTTTACCGACCATGTTACAGCGTTTTATCGTTACTTTTGATTCTACCCAGGTCTTAACCGTCTTGGTTTTTGCTCTGATTACTTTAGTGACTGTTGTCAGCATTGTTATCATTAATGAAGGTCAGCGTAATATTCCGGTACAGTATGCTCGTCAGGTGCGTGGTAATCAGTCTTTTGGCGGTACTAATACTCATTTACCGATTAGAGTAAATATGGCTGGTGTTATTCCGATTATTTTTGCCATCTCTGTGGTTTTGTTTCCTTCTATGATTGCCCAATTCTTAATTCACGCTAAAACTGCTTGGATTGCTAATGCCGCTTCTTCTACTATTGCTTTGTTTAATAATCAGCTTTTCTACGGTATTGTTTATTTTATCTTGGTTTTTGCTTTTACATATTTTTATACAGAAGTTATTTTTCATCCGACTCAGATTGCTGAAAATTTACAGAAACAGGGCGGTTTTATTCCTGGTATTAGACCGGGTGTAAACACTAGTGATTATTTATCATCTACCGCTCATAAAATTATTTTGGTTGGCGCTTTATTCTTGGGCGTAGTTGCTGTTTTACCTCTCGTGATGCGTTATTTCACCGGTATTCAGTCTTTAGCTATTGGTGGTACCAGCTTGTTGATCGTTGTGGCGGTAGTTATTGAATCCGTGAAGGAAATAGAGTCTCAGTTAACAATGCGGGAATACGACGGAATTTAATATTTAGGTAATTTTATAGTCATTGAGGAATCATTGTTAGTAATAAAATTGGCTTTAAGGCTGATTTTTTTTGTGCTATAATATATTTATAAGGGCTTTTGTCATAAAAATCTTTTAGCCAAATTTTTAAATTAAATAAATTTATGGATCTCAAAGATGTTACCGAAGATTTAAGTAATCAATATAATTATCGGATTGAACAGCGCTTAGAGGAGATGATGCGCACTAACCCTAATTACAAGAATCTTGATAGACATAATCGGGAGTTGATTTTGGATTTAATTAAAAAATATAAAGAAAAAATTAGAAAGGGTATTAAGCCTTCACGTTTAACCGTTAGAGAAGACAAATATTATTTACATCAAAATAGAATTAAATTAGGTTTAACCTATAGAGATTTAGAGCAGATTAATAAACTTTTGGAAAGTTTTAAAGAATAAATTTTTGTATGGATTTGAAAAATATTGCTAAAGAATTAAGAGGTTTGTCTGGTTCGCAAACAACACAGCATTTATCAAAAATGTTGCGCTCTAGTTCTCGTTATAGAAGTTTAGATAAAGATAGCCAATCTGTAGTTTTAAATTTGGCAAAAAAATATAATAACAGAGTAAGAAGCGGTGTTGCTCCGTCGCGCGCCGCCATACAAGGAGATAAATATCATTTGTTTGAAGATAAATCGAAATTGGGTTTTTCTAAGAGTGACTTGAGTGATATTAATGGCATGTTAGATGGTTTTAAGGGAATGCGTAAAACTGATGCTAAGCTAGTAAATACTGTCGCCCAATCGGCTCGTATTATGGGTTCTGAGGATAGTCATTCTTCGGGCTTACGCGGTGGTGGCGATTATTTAGTTAGTCGTGGTGCTCAAAAAAAGGCTGATTTAAACTATCAGAAAATGGAGTGTTTAGGTTCGGGTGGGGTGGCCCGTGGTTTGCAGAAAGAAGCTTTTAGCGGCCTGCGAAAAACAGAAAGTAGCGGACAAAGTAATAGGAGCGTATTATGGGGAGTGGTCTTAGGGCTGATAATCAAACCGGTGCTCCGAGTCGTAGCGGTTTAGGGCCCGATTCTAGCCATTCAATAGGCAGACAGTCTGTAACCCCACCCCCCGGTTTTCGTAATAGCCGGACTTAGGTATTATATTAAAATGTTATGTCGGGGAATTTGATTATCACGATTATTGGTTTGGCTTTGTTTGAAATTATTAGTAGCGTTGATAACGCTGTAGTTAATGCCAATATTTTAAAAACCATGCCGGAGAAATACCGGAAGATTTTTTTATTTTGGGGATTATTATTTGCGGTTTTTGTGGTGCGCGGTCTGCTACCTTTTATAATTGTCTGGATGGCTAATCCTAGTTTAGGTATTGGACAAGTAATTGGCTACGCTTTTTCCGGTAGTCAAGAAATGAACGCCTATTTAGAGCATTCTAAGCCGCTTTTATTGTTAGGTGGCGGAATTTATTTATTTTTTGTTTTTTTATCTTGGCTATTTTTGGAAGAAAAAAAATATGCTTTTTTGGTTGAGGGATTTATTCATCGTCAAGGGGTTTGGTTTTATGCCTTAGCTTCAATTATCACTACTACGGTCGTTTATCTCTCTTTACAACAGAATCCTATCTTGGCCTTAGCGGCGACTATCGGTGTTAGCGCTTTCTTTATTACCGATGGTTTTAAAAAAAATGCGGAGGAAAAAGAGCAGCAACTTCTGAATCCGGCGATGGCGGCTTGGAGTAAAATTTTATATTTAGAAATTTTGGATGCTTCTTTTTCTATTGATGGGGTTATTGGCGCTTTTGCTTTTACCGTCAGCGTACCCTTAATTATTTTAGGTAACGGTCTCGGAGCGGTTGTCGTCCGAGAATTAACAGTCCGCGGTATTGATCTAATTGCCAAATTTGCTTATTTAAAAAATGGCGCCATGTATGCTATCGGTGTTCTGGGGTCAATTATGATTATGGAAAGTTTTGGCCAAGAATTTCCTTTTTGGTTAGCGCCTCTGGCGATGGTGGTCCTGCTTGGATTTTTTCTGTACTTATCTATTCATAGCGCTAAACAAGGCAAGAAATACCTTAAATTAACTTAATTATGATTTATTTAAAAACAACCGAAGAAATTAGAATTCTTAAAGAAGGCGGTCGTCGTCTGGCTGCTATTTTGCGTCAGATAGCTAAGGCAACAAAAGTTGGTGTTCGAACGGCGGACCTGGAGATTCTGGCGAATAAATTAATTAAAGAGACAGGGGGTTATTCTGCTTTTAAGAATTATCCTATGGGTGGCGGTATTTTCTTCCCCTCTACACTTTGTGTCTCTATAAATAATGAGGTTGTTCATGGGGCGGCTTTGCCTAATAGAATAATTAAATCCGGTGATATTGTAGATTTGGATATTGGCATGGAATGGCCAGTTACTTCGGATTTGCGGGCTAAATTTAAAGCTCCTCGTAATCCCCATTCTCAGCGAGGTGGTTTTTTTACTGATACTTGTTTAACGGTTGGTGTCGGCAAAGTTAGTGATGAGGCTAAAAAATTATTGAAAATAACAGAGCGTTGTTTGGCTTTAGGTATTAAGGCGGCCAAGCCGGGTAATACTTTGAATGATATTGCGCGAGCGGTGCAGGGCTTAGCCGAGAAGAATGGCTATGGTGTTGTCAGAGATTTGGTCGGTCATGGCGTGGGATACTTTCCCCATGAGAAACCAGATGTCTTTAATTTTGAAATTCGTGATAATTCTCCCGATAATCTGGTTTTAAAATCGGGAATGGTAATTGCTATTGAGCCGATGATTAATGCCGGCGACTGGCGAGTGACGGTGGCCGATAATGACTATACAATTTTAACCGAAGATGATTCTTTAAGTGCTCATTTTGAACACACGTTGGCTATTACTGAAAAGGGCTGTGAAATTTTAACTAAATAAAATGGAAAAGATAAAACAATATTTAGGTATTGACTGGGGGGAAAAGAGAATTGGTTTGGCTAGTGGTGATAGCGAGGTTAAATTAGCCCTGCCTTTAAAGACCGTGGCTACGTTAGTGGAAGTTTTACAGGTCTTACAAGAAGAAGAAACTAATATTATTGTCTTAGGCAAACCGCAGAAAATGAGTGGTGCTCAAGCTAATAATCCCTTATGGCTGAATTTTTATAAAGAGCTCAAAGAGCGTAGCGGTCGACAAGTGGAATTAGTGGATGAGCGTCTCAGTAGTTTAGCGGCGGATGCCTTGGACGGTAACGACTTAGAAAAAGCTGAGCGAGATGAAATTGCCGCTACCTTAATTCTACAGAGTTATTTGGATAATTTACTGTAAGCGGGGAGTCGGCAGGGAACTTTAATTGATTTATGGAGGCTACAAAAAATTCGCCGGCCTTAATTTTACAGCGCCGGCCTTATCGTGAACATGATAGTTTGATTACCGCTTATACTTTAAATTTTGGCAAGTTGTCTTTAGTGGCGCGTGGCACAAAAAAATTACGCTCTAAATTAGCCAGTCATTTAGAGCCGTTGACCTTGGCTAATTTAATGATAATTAAGGGGCGTGGTTTTGACTATATTGGCTCCGCCCTGTTGACCGATAGTTTTTCCGGTATTCGCAGTGACTTAAATAAATTATATTATGCCGGTCGAGTGCTCAAGCTCTTTGATCGTTTAGTGAGAGACAGTCAGACTGATGGCCGTCTCTTTTTTTTATTGTTAGATTGGTTGAAGTTTGTTGATGCTTATACAGACGAATTTAGTCGTGGTGTGGGAGAGCTGTTGTCTTTACATTTTACCTGGAGATTTTTGAGGGAATTAGGCTATGAACCGGCGCTGGCTAAGTGTTTAATTTGCAAAAAAGAGCTAACTCCGGGTAAGAACTATTTTAACTTATTAAACGGTGGAATTGTGTGTGAGTCTTGTTTTGTGAATAGTAAAGGTAATAATAGTCAAGAATTAGGTCTGGAATTGACTAATTTATTGACAATTTCGGATGATTGTGTTAAAATAATTAGATTTATTATTAATAATCCATCTACTTTAGTCCATAAAATAAAAATTAATAAAAAATTACTTTCTGAATTAGGTCAACTGACGCAAGGTTTCTTGAACTTTGTTAATAATTAATTACTTTATTATTAGTAGCAATAAATGTTATAATATTGGTATAAAAATAAATATAATATTATGTCTGTTACAACCAACACTATGACGTCGGATTTAAATAATTCCGATCAATCAAAAGAGATCGCCGATTTAATAATTGAGCAAGCTTATTTATCTAATTTACCGGAAGCGGATAAAAATTATGTTAGAGAGAATTTGGCCCTACAAATTACTCGTCGTTTAGGTTTAATTATAATGGAAAATCTTAATGAGGAGGGTCGTTTGGAATATTCGCAACTTTTAGAAAATAGTTTAATTCCTGATCAGGAAAAATTACAGGAACTATTAGATAAATATATTCCCGATTATGCGGAAAAAGTGAAAGTTGGCTTAGATGAATTTATTAAAGAAGCCGTTGCCAGTTTAACCAAATAATTTAGTTATAAATTTATGAAATTTTTTGAAAATTTTTCTAACTTATTTGATAAAAAAAAGACAAAAAATCCTGACGAGTCGGTAAATGCGAATCCTGATGAGCTAGAAGCATCCGCCGAGGAAAATAATAAGGAGTCAGTTTTAAATGACATGAAATTAAGGTTTGAGGAAATAGAAGCGCTGAAAGAGAAAAATAAAAATTTAAAAAATAAGATCAAAATTAATAAAGAAATTCAAGGATTAAAAAATCAATTTAAAAAAGATTTTGGCGTGAACTATCATGCTAATTTTGACAAGATACAACAATATGACTCTCAGGGGGAATTAGATAAAGATGGGACGTTGAAGCCTATGGAAGTTTTAACAGCAGAGGATATGACTAAGGAAGAGGCTGGTGAGGCGGATAAAAAAATAAAGTTGGGTGGTCCTGAGATAGAAGATGTTGAAGTAAAGGAGCTTGATAATAAGGAGTCTAAAGTAAGAAAAACTGAAGTAAATGAACCTCAAATGGAGGAAGTAAAAACAGAAAAGTCTAAAACGGAAGAAGTTAATGATGTTCAAGCTGACTTAGAACCCGGCCCGGCCCAGAATTATCGTCGACACTTGGAAAACTTAAAAATTAAAGAAGGAGAAATCAAGAATGGCCAATACCAGGAGATTGCAAATGTTTCCTTGGAATTGGCTGAAGAATTAAAAGAACTATCAGATTCTCTCGTTGCGGAAAAGTTAAATGCTAATTTAGATATTAATTTAGAGAATTTGGCCGTTAAGACCGGTTTAACAAAAGAAGAAATTCAAGATGTTTATCGAGCAGAAGAAGATAATTTAATATCTGAGGCTAAAAAAGAAATAAATAAAAATTCCAGTAATTTAAAAAAAATTGGCTTGGTTGCTGGTAAATCAGCCATCTACATAGGGGCGGGTGTTTTATCTACTACTTCAGCTGTTGCGACCTTAGGCATTGGAGTTGGCGCAAGTATTTCTATTATTGCTGGAGCTAGAATATTAGATAGAGTAATTACCGAGGGACGTTTAAAGAAAAAAATTGATGAAAAAGTAAAAGAAATTAAGGCTAAGAAAACTGAGATTGATAAATTTGCTATTCAGGATCGTTTAGCTGCCGCTATTAGCTTGAAGAAAAAAATTGAAATTTCTAGAGTTAATCTAGACGACAAAGGGGAGAGAACAAAATTAATTGATGAATATATTGAAGAGCAGAGCCGGAGTGGTTTAATGCAAATTGCCCCCGACAAGATGATGGAACAAAAAGATCAAATTATTAGAGCCATAGAAGGTTTGGATAATATTGATAAATCTAATTTGGCGAGAGAAGAAAAAATGAATAAAAAAGGTATTTTTGATAAGCTTAAAAATATAGAAGATATAATTTCCGGCAAGAGTTCACGGGAAAAGGTAGCCTCCACGGCCGTATTTGTCGGTTTAGGAATTGCCGCTCGTGAAATACCGGGTATTCGTCAGGCTATGTCAGCTTATGCCGGTTATCGTTTAGGTGCCTTGGCGGGAGATTATATAGTAAATAGATCTAATAATCATCAGGAGACTCCAAATGAAATTTATGGTAATTATGATTATAATGAAGTAAGAACAAAATTATTAGATCGTAATTTTCAAAAAAATAATCCGACAGAATATTTATGTTTAAAGAAAATGTCGGATGCTTATGAAAATAAAAAAGCTGAAGTTGGCTTAGAAGGGTTGAATAAGTCTTTTGAGCAAAAAATAAAAGATGATAAATTAGATAATCGGTTTCAGCGTGTTTTTAAAATGACAGCTCGTACTGGTGGAGCAATGTTGGGTCTCTTGGGAGGTCAATTAATTCATAATTTAGCACGTCATATCCAGAATGAATCTGCGCCAACCTCTTCTACCCCGCGAACTAATAATGTAGTCGCCGAAGAGTTGCTGGATAAAAATACTGAAACACCATCTTCTTCTCCTCCATCTTCCGCAATAAGTCATGCTGATTCCTTATATGTCAATAAATTAGACTCAACGGCCACCAGTGTTGACTCTCTTATGACGTCAAAGACCGGTGGTGGTGTTGATGGTTTAGATAGAGAGATTATTCCGCCGTCAAATAATCAGCCAGATATTTTAGAAGATAGTATTTCTAATCAAGGGATGAAGGCTGGTACACATGATTCCGTTTGGCGCTCTACAGAACAAATCTTTAAAGACCATGCTCAAAAATTGGGATACCAGGGTGATGTTAATAATAAATCAGCTCTAGAAGATTGGGCGCAAAATCAAACTAGCAAGACTTTGAATAATTCCGGGGAAATTAATGATAAAGTTTTTGAGGGCAATAAAGTAGTATTAGAACAAGATGCTCAAGGTAATTATCGTGTTTCCGTGGAGGAAGCGACTGGTTTAAAACCGGGGCACTTAGAGCATGAAGTATTGGAGCCTAAGCATGAGAACATTAAGTCTGATGATTTACCGGAACAGGAAGTATTAACACAAAAAGGAAAAATAGATTATGAAGAATTAAAGAAGGACTTTATTGAAAGAGAAAAATCCGCTACCAGAGAAAAATATAAATTTTTGTTTAATGATCAGCTAGAGTCAAGAGCGAGTGGAACTATTGAACAGCCGGTGCTTGATGATGTTAATAATATTGAGTCCGATAACTTGGAGACTTCTGGACAGACTGAATCTATGTTAATAGACCATGACCCTAAATCTCCAATTTTTTCAGAAGCAGATTTAAATCAGCCAACGACGCGGGGAGAGCAGGCGGATGTTAGTGTCTCTGCTGGTAAAACTAATGCTGCGGAAATAACCGAAGTACCAAAATCTAACGAAGTGAAGAATCCGTTGCCGGGCCAAGAAGTTCATAATTTGGAGACAGTCTCAACTTCTAAAGCTTTTAGTTCTATTGAAGACCTTAGAAATTTGCCGGATCAGCAAAAAGTTGATTTGGGTGATTTAACTATGACGAAGCGGGGACATATGTATGATTTTAAAACTGCCGATGGTGTATCATTTAAGATGACATTTAATAAGACCAGTGATTTTGCGCACAGTGATCAATTTTCTATTGCTATCGGAGACAGGGCTTTAGAAGGTTCAAAATTAGATGAGGCAATACCATTTAAACAGAAGATTTATGATAATTTGCCTGATAAACGATCTTCTCTAGCTAAACAATTATTAAAAGAAATAATGAGAAATAAAGAACAAACAGAATTTTTGTCGGATTTTAAATAAGATATTTTAGTAATTGACAGTTAGTATAAAACAGGTCTTAATGGCCTGTTTTTACTTGCTAAAACAGGGGAAATAAGATAAAATCAAAGAGTCAAAGCTAGGCAATTTTTCCCGTAATAAATCTTAATTATCTTAAATATTAGCGATTTATTAGGGTAATTTTATTTTTTAATTATAATATGGATAATATCTCCGTTAAATCATTATATCGGTCTACCGCCGATTATTTAAACAAAGAAATCAGTGTTAGTGGTTGGGTCCGTACGGTTCGCAGTTCTAAAGAGTTTGGTTTCTTGGAACTTAACGATGGTACTTTTTTTAAGGGGTTACAAATTATTTTTAGCGTTGATTTAGAAAATTTTTCTACTCTGGAAAAAATTGGGGTCGGCTCATCTTTAACGGTATGCGGTAAGTTAGTAGAGTCACCGGCCGCCGGGCAGGCTTTTGAATTAAAGGCCGAGAGCGTGGAGGTGATAAATGCGGCTTTAGCCGATTATCCCTTACAGAAGAAAAAACATAGTTTTGAATTTTTACGAACTATTGCTCACTTGCGCGGACGCAGCAATACCTTTTCTGCCGTGTTTCGTTTACGTTCGGTTTTAAGTTTTGCTATTCATAAATTTTTTCAAGAAGAAGGTTTTAATTATATTCATACTCCGATTATTTCTACCAGCGATGCGGAAGGAGCCGGTGAAATGTTTCAGGTTACTACTTTTAATTTAGATAAAGTGCCACACGATGAGAAGGGGAACATAGATTATAAAGAAGATTTTTTTGGTCGTCAGGCCGGGTTGACCGTGAGTGGTCAGCTTAATGCTGAAGCTTTAATTATGGGCTTAAATAAAGTTTATACTTTTGGACCGACTTTTCGGGCGGAAAATTCTAATACTACTCGTCATGCCGCGGAATTTTGGATGGTGGAACCGGAAATGGCTTTTGCTGATTTAACGGATGACATGAATTTAGCGGAGAGGATGTTAAAGTATCTGATGAATTATGTCTTGAAGGAACTACCGGAAGAGATGGAATTCTTTAATAAATTTATTGATCCGGGTATTAGTGAACGCTTGCATAATATTTTAGATTCGGAGTTTGGACGAATTACTTATACGGAGGCGATTGATATTTTAGAAAAATCCGGACAGAAATTTAATTACCCGGTTAAATGGGGAATAGATTTGCAGACGGAACATGAGCGCTATTTAACCGATCAGGTTTTTAAGAAGCCGGTTTTTGTCACAGATTATCCGAAAGACATCAAAGCTTTTTATATGCGCTTAAATGATGACGCCAAGACGGTGGCGGCTATGGATTTATTAGTGCCCGGTATCGGTGAAATTATTGGTGGTAGTCAAAGGGAAGAGCGTTTAACTAATTTGGAAGAAAGAATGAAATCCATGGGCTTAAAAGTAGAAGACTATTCTTGGTACTTGGATTTGAGAAAATATGGTTCGGTTTCGCACGCCGGTTTTGGCCTGGGGCTGGAAAGACTAATTATGTATTTATCCGGTATGGCCAATATTCGTGATGTTATTTCCTTTCCTCGTACTCCGCAGAACGCTGAATTTTAAAATTTATAATTTTTCATAAACATATGAACAACAAAAATAACGCTAAGTACGCTTTTTACTATCTCTTGTCGCTAGTCTCCTTAATTTTTATGGGGCTTTCGGTGGGTATGATTGCTTTTGGTATTATCAACAAGTCCATTGTTGATACTCTAAATAGCTATAGTGGTAATTACGACAGTCAGTTGAGATTTGCCATCTCCGCCCTATTTATTGCAGCGCCGATGTTCTATGTTATTACTCGCTTGATTAATAAGGGGCTAAAAAATGATGAGTTGGCTAAAGATTCAGGAATACGTCGCTGGTTAACTTATTTTATTTTGTTAATATCTTTTCTAATTATTTTGGGTAGCTTTATTACGGTTATTAATAATTTCCTATCCGGTGAAATGACTGTTCGTTTCATTCTCAAGGCGATAACCGTTCTCTTAATTTCTGGTTCGGTGTTTTCTTTTTATCTCTATGATATGAAAAGGGAAATTGATCAGTCTCGCAATAAAGTAGTTATGGTATTTACTTGGGCTTCAGTCGCTTTGGTTTTAGCTGCTTTTATTGCCGCTTGGTTTTTTGTGGAATCACCGGCCATATCTCGCGCTCGTCGCTTAGACCAAAACTTAATGAATAATATTTATAGTCTGGAAAGTGCGGTTAATAATTTTTATGAGATAAACAAAACTTTACCGGAAAGTTTAGCGACATTAGAAAACAGTGAGGTTTATCTCAGTAAGAGAATGCTTGCTGATCCTGATAATCAAGAACCGATTGTCTATAATAAATTAAGCGATAAGACTTTTGAGTTTTGTGCCACTTTTCGCATGGATAGCACCACTGATGATATGAATTCGGGGTATCGGGGGGATAATAAAGACCATCAAGCCGGTTACCAATGTCTACCGGGTTTGCTGTATTCAGTACCAGATGCAGCGATTCTAAAGTATTAAAAGATATATTAATTTATGCGTGATGTAAGCGTTGAACAATTTTCTGGTCCTTTTGGCTTACTCTTAAGTTTGATTGAGAGTGAGAAAATGGATATTACAGAAATCTCTTTGGCAAAAATAGCCGATGAGTATGTGACCTATATTCGGGGAGCACAAGATATTGATCCGGAAGAGCTGGCCGATTTTTTGGTTGTGGCTGCTAAGTTATTGTTCATTAAATCCAAAGCTCTTTTGCCATATTTATATTCAGGTGAAGAAGATGAGGAGATTGACGATTTGGAAAGACAGTTGAAGATGTATAAAGAATTTATTGCGGCTAGTGTAAAGATAAAAGATATTATTGCCGCCGGACAATGGTTATATCTACCGCCTTTAAACAAGAATCGTCGTGTTCAGTTTAATTTACCGGTTTTTTCTCCGTCCGCCAAATTAAATTCTTCTATTTTACACGAAAAATTTAAAGAGCTTCTAGCGTCTTTAGTAAAAAACCAGGAAGTTAAGTTACCGGAAAAAACCTTGGAACCGCAAGTTAGTATTGATGAGAGAATTCTGACAATTAAGGAGATGTTGCTGACTAAATTAAAAGTTAATTTTTCCCGTATCTTGGCGGCGGCCAGCACTAAGACCGAAGTAATTGTTAATTTTTTAGCTGTTTTAGAATTAGCTAAACAAAAAGAATTATTTTTTGAACAAGAAGAATTGTTCAGTGAGATTCATATTAGTAGATTATAATTTTATGTTACTTAAATCACAGCTGGAATCATTATTGTTTGTCTCTTTAAAACCTTTGAGTGTTAAAGACTTAGCGAGTGCGGCTAAGGTCAAGACTAGAGAGGTAGAGGAGGCTTTGTTGGAGTTAGAAGCTGACTATCAAGGCGGAGAGAGAGGCTTAACTTTAATGAAAAATAATGCCCAGTATCAAATTACTACGGCTGGTGCTAATGCTGACTTAGTGAAAGAATTTTTGCGCGATGAAGCCACGGGTGAATTATCTCAGCCGAGTTTAGAAACTTTAACTATTATCGCTTATCGCGGGCCAATCGCTAAACTGGAACTGGAAAGAATTAGAGGTGTGAACTGTAGTTTAATTCTGCGTCATCTGATTATGCGCGGTTTAGTGGAAGAGAAATTTGATAAGGCTAAAGATCAAAATTATTATAGTGTTACTCATGACTTTGTTCGTTTCTTAGGCATGGGAGCCGTGACGGAATTGCCGGAATATGAAAAATTAAATCAGCATGAGAGCTTAGAAGCTGTGTTGCGGGGTGAACTTGCGGAACAGGTTCCGGCGCCAACCGAAGAGGCTACAAATTCTTAATATTTATTAGCATGGTTTTTACGTCACTGGTTAATTTATTTTTAATATTATTATTTTCGCTTAGCGGTGTACCGGCTTTTCAGTATTCTGATGCAGTAAGTTTGAATTTAAAACCAGGTGTGTCGGCGGAAATGGTAACAGCGGGAAAGGCGGCGGTATTAGTTAATGGTAGTCATTATTTTTTATTCAGTAAAAATGCGGATGAAATTCAGCCCATAGCCAGTATTACTAAGTTAATGACCGCTTTAGTTTTTTTGGAAAATAATCCCGGTTGGGATAAGGAATATAAAATTAAGGCAGAGGATCATGTTAGTGGCGGTCGTTTAAATTTATTTTTAGGAGAAGAAGTAACGGTCAAAGATTTATTTTACACTAGTTTAGTTGCTTCCGATAACGGAGCTACGGTCGCTTTAGCTCATGCCACTGGTTTAAGCGAAGAAGAGTTTGTTAGTAAAATGAATTTAAAGGCCAAACATTTAGGATTAGTGAAAACAAGTTTTAGTGATCCCAGCGGTTTAAGCGACGCTGATGTTTCCACGGCGCGTGAAGTAGCTTGGCTGGCGTCGGCCGCTCTAGAACGTCCAGAAATTAGGGAAGCAACCTCACGGGCGGAATATCGTTTTCAAACTTTAAATGGTGCTGATAAATTTATTGAATCTACCGATTATTTATTATTTTCCGAAGAATCTGGTCCTTTGAAGATTCTGGGTGGTAAAACTGGTTATACCGATAAGGCTGGTTATTCCTTTGTTGGTCTCTGGCAAAATCAAGATGGTAAGGAATTTATTTCCGTCGTACTTAATAGCCAGGGGCGTAATGATCGTTTCTTGGATAGCCGGCAATTAGCCAATTGGGTTGTCGCCGCGTATAATTAAAGTAAATATATGTTTGACAGCAGTAGTGCCTACATAAAAATTTGTCTTATTTTTTATCAGCGCGCGCCGCGATGTTATGATCTTCTTAATCGGCACAAAGGCGTTGTGAAATTTACTATTGCCGGCGGTTTAGCTAGCGTCTTAGATTTAGTGTCACTATATCTTTTTCATGATCCTTTAGGTTTAGATATTGTTTTATCTACAACCCTGGCTTTCATGCTGTCCTTTATTCTTAGTTTTTATTTACAAAAATTTTGGGCTTTTAATGACTCTAGTCGGCATGGTAAAACTGCCGGGCAACTTTTTCTTTATTTATTGAATGCTCTGATTGGTTTGAATCTTAATGGTTTTTTGATGCATTTTTTGGTAAGTTATTATCAAGTCTGGTATCTTTTATCCCAAGTAATGGTTATTGCTTTAATAGGAGTACTGAATTTTATGGTTTACAAGTTTATAATTTTCAAGAAAAAATCTCATGAAACTCTCGGTTAATCAAAAACAATTAGGAGAGAGTCCGGAGCTTTGGTTACGTCGGGCTGGTTATATTTATTTGCCCAGTCGAGACGCTGAACCGGATAGTTTTGCTCGTCGCCTGACCAGAGATTTTTATCCGCGTTTTCATGTCTATTTTAATGTAGAGATGAAGGGAGAGCAGACCATGGTTATTTTTAATTTACATTTAGATCAGAAGAAGCCAGGCTATGCCGGACAGAATCGTCATAACGCTGAATATGACGGTGCTCTAGTAGAACAAGAGGCAGCGCGTTTAAATAGTTTATTATTGCCGGATTTTTTTATTTGATATGAATCAAGTTGAAGAAATAAAATCTAAATTGGACATTGTTGAGGTTATTAGAGAATATGTCCAGGTCAAAGCGGTGGGCGCTAATTTTCAGGCTCTTTGCCCTTTTCATAATGAGAAGAGTCCGTCTTTTATAATTTCACCCGATAAACAGATTTGGCATTGTTTCGGTTGTAGTCGTGGTGGCGATGTCTTATCTTTTGTCATGGAAAAAGAAGGTTTAAATTTTGCCGAGACTTTACGTTTCTTGGCGCCTAAGGCGGGCGTGGTTCTACAATATGAAAATAAAGAGCATCAGGCCAAGCGTAATAGAATTTTAGACATCCTCGCTTTAGCCGGTAAGTATTATGCTCATATTTTAGGACAGGCAGTCGGCAAGAAGTCTAAAGATTATTTATTGGCACGTGGTCTGAGCGAAGATGCGATTCAAGAATGGCAGCTCGGTTATAGTCCGGATGCTTGGGATGAATTATATAAATTTTTAAAAGAGCGTCCGGTTAGTGAACAGAAATATACGGACGAAGAAATATTTGCCGCTGGTTTAATAATTAAGAAAGAAGGCGGACGAGGTTATTATGATCGTTTCCGGGGGAGAATTATGTTCCCGATTTGGGACATTAATAATAACATCATTGCCTTTACCGCTCGTGTTAGTCCGGAGAAAGAAAAGACGGAAAAGATGGGTAAATACATTAATAGTCCACAAAGTGCCGTTTATGACAAGAGTCGTGTCCTATTCGCTCTTAATAAGGCTAAAATGGCTATTAGAGAGGCGAATTTAGCGATTGTAGTGGAAGGGCAGATGGATGTTATTGCTTGTCATGAGCATGGTTTTAAAAACGTAGTCGCTTCTTCCGGAACCGCTTTAACCGCGCCGCAAGTGGGGCTTCTGAAGCGTTTTACCGGTGATGTTGCTTTATTGTTTGATATGGATCAGGCCGGACAAATGGCGGCTGATAGAGGAATAAAAGAAGTCTTGGCAGCCGAATTAAGTTTAAAAATTATTGTTCTGCCGGATGCGAAAGATCCGGACGAATGTTTACGTAATAATTTAGAAGGCTTTAAAGAGGCGGTGCTGAATGCGAAGCCGATGTTGGAATATTATTTTGCTAAAGTCTCGGCCGGTTTGGATTTGGAAAATTTGGATAATAAGAAAACCATTCGCGATCAGATGTTTATTATGATTAACCTAGTTATTAGTCCGACGGAACAGGGATATTGGTTGAAAAGAGTGGGAGAAGAATTGGGCTTTGCGGAAAATGATGTGCGTGAAGAATTCGGAAAGTGGCGAGACAAGCAGGGCGGAGTAAAGAGGACAACGGTGACGGATAATGAAGAGGGCTCGGACGCTAAAAAAACACTGACGCCAGCCAAAGCGACGACTAGTAGTCGGGAGGAAAAGTTGGCGGAGTTACTCATGGCACTTATTATTCGCTTCCCGGAGTATACCGGATATGTCACGGACAATTTAGACCCGAGCTTGATTGCTAATGAGGTTTTAGCGACATTTTACAGAAACCTAATAATCTATTATAATAAGTCTGACTCTTTACAATATGAGTCTTTTCACGCTAAATTAGTGTCGGAAGAAGCGGGGGCGGAAAAATTACTGGATAAGTTAATATTACTGGGTGAAAAGGATTTTTATAACTATGAAAGTGCTGAAGTTAAGGCGGAACTCATAAATATTATCAATGAACTAAAAAAATCCGGTCGCCAGAAAAAAATTAGAGAATTACAAAAAGAAATTTCTCAGGCGGAGAAGGAAGGCCGCCTGAATGATTTGGTTATTTTGATGGCCGATTTAAAAAATTTAATGACCTCTTAACTATTTAATTATGTCTAAGATCAGTCAGAAAAAAATCAAAAAACCGAAGAAGATTATAAAAACTAAAAAAACCAATATCAAAAAATCTGCTAGCAGAAAGTCTTCGGCTCCTAAAAAAACGGTTAAAAAAACCGTAGCTTCAAGTCGGGCTAAGACTAAAACTAAAAAAGCGACTGGAAGTTCTTCAATAAAAAAAGTTAAATCTCCTCGCGCTAGCAAGGAGCAAAAGTTAGCCGTGAAGCCAACGGAAGAACAAATAAAAAAATTAATTGATAAGGGACGACTACGTGGTTTTATCACCGAAACAGAAATTCTATATTTATTCCCGGAAGTGGAGGATTATGTCTATGATTATGATGTCTTTTTGGGAGAACTGCAGAAAAGTGGGGTAAAAATCATGGAAGATTCCGGGAGAATTTTAGATACGGCTGAGAAGAAAGCAGCAGAAATTCCGTTAACCGGTAAGGCTTTGGCGCATCAGAATGCTATGAATGTTGATTTGTCTAAATTAAGTGCCGATTCTATTCAGATGTATTTGAAGGAAATCGGTAAGGTTCCGCTTTTAAGCGGCGATGAGGAAGTAGAACTGTCTAAGCGTAAAGAAAGAGGTGATAAGGAAGCGGAGAGAAAAATTATTGAAGCTAACTTGCGTTTAGTGGTTTCCATTGCCAAGAAATTTGCCGGAGCGAAGGGTATGAGTTTATTAGACCTCATTCAAGAGGGAAATATTGGTTTGTTCCGCGCCGTGGAAAAGTTTGAATATCGTAAGGGCTTTAAATTTTCCACTTACGCTACTTGGTGGATACGTCAGGCCATTACGCGCGCTTTAGCCGATCAGTCCCGTACCATTCGTATTCCGGTGCACATGGTAGAAACGATTAATAAGTTTCAACAGATAAGACGTAACTTAATTCAAGAATTGGGTCGGGAACCTTTGGCGGATGAAATCGCTTCAGAAATGGGAGAGGAACTGGAAAAAGTTCGCTATATTATGAAAATTTCTCAGGATACCATATCTTTAGAAACTACTATTGGCGATGATGATGAGGATTCTACACTGGAAGATTTTATTGAAGATGTAAAAAATGTAACACCGGACAGAGCGGCCGCTTTGCAATTATTGAAAGACTACGTGAAGGGAATTATTGCTCAGCTATCTCCACGTGAACAGAAGATTCTAGAGATGCGTTTCGGTTTAGTGGATGGCGTGGCTCATACTTTAGAAGAAGTGGGACAGGAGTTTGAAGTTACCCGGGAACGTATTCGTCAGATTGAGTCTAAGGCTTTAGAAAAGATTCGGAAGTTCAAAGGTTTGGAAAAGTTGAGAGATTATTAAATTTAGAAATATTATAATATAAAAAGAACTGCACAATTTATAGCAGTTCTTTTTTTGTATTGCTCATTGAATTTATAAAAGATTCTTTACACCTTCAGGAAAAATATTTTTATCTTTCATTTCATTAATTTCTAACCAGACAACCGTTCCTTCGACCGTGCTATCTAGAATTTTAAATTCCTTTTTGTCGTACAGGGAAGGGTCTTTAAAGTCGGCCTCATAGATAAAGCAAATTTCATGGCCTGGTTCACCATTAAAAGTAAAAATATTTTCAATCACTTTTAACAGTCGTTCATTGATAATTTCAGCGTCTAATTCTTCTTTAAACTCACGAGATAGGGCATCAATTGAGCTTTCGCCATAATCAACCCCACTGCCAAGGAGGCGATAAAATTGAGAATCTTTAACTTCATCGTAGCCAGGCGCAACGAGAATTCTTCCCTTATTTCTTATAATAGCTACAGCGATAACTCTAATTTGACCTTTTAACAATCCCATATGTTTATATTATTATTTGTTTGTATTTTAGCAAAATTGGGCGAGAAGTACTAATTTAAAAGTTATTGACATAATGGTCTGATTTGCTATTATATAGATGATATTTCTATTGAAGTATTTTGTTTTTTGGAACAATTTAATATTCCCGGGTGGCGCAGCGGTAGCGCAGTTGGCTGTGAATAATAGACGCAGCCCCTTTGAGTAATCAGAGGGTGAAAATAAGGTGAACTGTCTGGAAGCCTAAAATCGAAAGATCAAGGTAATCAGCAGCCAAGCCCTGAATGGTCAGGGAAGGTTCAGAGACTATCCCGAAAGGGAGTAGGCCCGTCAAGGGACGGCCCGAAGCGCCTTACATCCGTTTTAACGGATGATGATATAGTCCACCCCATTAAGAAATTAGTGGATAAGTGTAACCAATTGGTCGTCGGTTCGAATCCGACCCCGGGAGCATCGTTGAACAAGCAGGCGCGAAAGCGTCTGTTTTTTCATAATATTCGCTAAAATTCTCTGGTCCGAAAGTGCTATTTACTTGAGGCATCCACTGAGCTAAAAATTCACCCCCTTTAGTGTAT
>Ga0210057_1000642_pt1 | contig 57181 bp, 50 predicted proteins | sample CryGeyCG2114_010_2_FD_183968 | JGI IMG/M metagenome (GOLD analysis project Ga0210057, IMG submission 183968) | Groundwater microbial communities from aquifer - Crystal Geyser CG10_big_fil_rev_8/21/14_0.10 (SPAdes) (version 2) | ecosystem: Environmental > Aquatic > Deep subsurface > Groundwater ...
AACAAAGAATAGGGTTACAAAATCACAGTACTTTCCAACGAGAGAAGAGATGCAGGAAGCATTGGAAAACTTTTGGGCCGAACATATTTTTATGCAAGATTTTATGCGTTACTTATGTCGTTGACTAAATTTATTGATGTCAATAGGGGTTTATGGCCCCGGGACCCAAAAATCAGCTAGCAAAAACTATTTAAAAGTGCAGCTGATTAAGGCCCTTATGTGCGAAGAAATAAAAAGGCCACTTGTAGGGATGGGGGTCATAGTCAGGAAAGACGGCAAGGTTCTTCTGAGCAGAAGGAAAAATGCCCACGGAGCAGGCACATGGTGCTTCCCGGGCGGCCATCTCGAACTCAATGAGACTTTCGAAGAGTGCGCTGCAAGGGAGACATTTGAAGAGGCAGGCATCAGGATAAAGAACATAAGGTTCATTACTACAACAAATGACATAATGGAAGATGAAGACAGGCATTATGTCACAATATATGTCGTGGCTGATCACGAATCAGGGGAGCCGAAAGTCATGGAACCGGAAAAATCAGGGGAATGGGGATGGTTCTCATGGGACAGACTGCCGAAGCCCCTTTTCACATGCATGGAGAATCTTCTCAAGCAGGACATTGACCCATTCAGGCTCTGACGTCTGTTTTAGGATAGAATATTTTATAAACCCTTATCCTCATCTTACTGTCAATATATGCTATAAAATAGTGATTATTGCAGAGGAATGTAATCAATATGTCAACGATAACAGCAGCACAAAGGTTCAAACTGAAGAAGTTTGTCAAGGAACTTGAGCAGTATAGGGGCAGGCATACTGAGCTTGTCACAGTCTATGTGCCTGCAGGATATGACATGAACAAGATAATAGCCCACCTGTATGAAGAGCAGGGCACAGCATCGAACATAAAATCTGCTGCGACAAAGAACAATGTCATAGGTGCGCTTGAGAGGATGATCCAACACTTAAGGACAATCGGAAGGACGCCTGAGCATGGCCTTGCAGTCTTCTCGGGCAATGTCGCTGCAAGGGAAGGCCAGACAGACCTGAGGGTATGGTCGCTTGAGCCTCCCATCCCGCTCAGATTCAGGCTTTACAGATGCGACAAGGAATTCGTGCTTGACGCATTGAGGGATATGTGTGAGGAGAAAGAGCTTTATGGGCTTGTAGTGATAGACAGGAGGGACGCCAACATAGCGATGCTGAAAGGGAAGACCATAGTTCCTGTGCTTGAGACGCATTCTGAAGTTCCAGGCAAGACAAGGGCAGGAGGCCAATCGGCCCATAGGTTTGAGATGAACAGGGACCTGGCAGCAAAGGCCCATTTCAGGAAGGTCGCAGAATACATGAAGGAGCAGTTCCTTGACAAGAAGGACATAAAAGGCATAATCCTGGGCGGTCCTGGACCGACAAAATATGATTTCCTGAGCGAAGGCCAGATAACTGACCAGGTCAAGAAGAAGATAATCGCAATCAAGGACCTCAGCTATACTGGTGATTTCGGGCTGCAGGAGCTTGTCGACAAGAGCCAGGATGTGCTGGCAAATGAGGAGATAACAGAAGAGAAAGAGCTGATGGGAAAATTCTTTGACATGCTCGCGAAGACGCCCAACAAGGTCTCTTATGGAATTGCAGAGGTGAAGAAAAGTCTCGGGATGGGCGCTGTTGAGATCCTCCTCCTTTCAGAATCCCTTGAAGACAATGCGATTGAAGAGCTCGAAGAGATAGCGAAGCAGTACAGGACAGAAGTCAAGATAATATCGACAGAGACAAGGGAAGGTGTCCAGCTCAGGGAGCTTGGGAAAGTGGCAGCGATATTAAGGTACGAAGTCCACAGCTGATCACATCAGGTCATATCAGGCAAACACTGTTTCTCTGTTCAAAACATCATCATATTCTTTTGGGCCCAGATTCTTCCCATCCCTCTCGCGCCTGTATTCTTCAAAGGTGATTATGGTATGTTTTTGCAGGAATCTCTCCTTATTGAATCTGCCTTTCAGTATCTGGAGCTCAAGGTCAAGGATGTCCTGGTCTTGTGTCAGGCGGGCATGGCCGACCCTCCTTTTGAGATTAAGAAATTCATCTACGTCTATATTAGTGAAATTCTTGCTGTCTATTATTGAACAGACGCCCGGAATGACCGCCTCATCATGCTTCAGGCTGAAGATTGAATAGAAATCCACGCCCTTGACTGTGCTTATGTATTTTGATATTGTCTCTGTCAGCTCGCTGCAATACATCATCTCCCTGAGGGGGGTTATGCTATACCCCATCTTCTCCAACAGCCTCTCGCCTATGCCTCCCATCAGGGCATAATATGCCGCATTTGCGATGAATGTCCCATGGAAAGGCGTGCCCACATTTATTATTGTGTTGAATCTGTTCATCTCCTCGTCCTTTAGCATTGCAGCATAGCTGGTCACCAGGCCGCCCCTGCTGTGCGCTATGACATCTATCTTTTCTTTGCCTGTTATCTTATGGAGATGGTCTGCCATCCTGTTAAAAAAGACCGCATTCGCTTTTGTATGCTGGAAATGGAGCAGGGGTATCCAGTAGATATGGGCTATCCCATTCTCCCTGAAGAAATCAGTGTATTTGTAATACATCCTTGGGTTTTCAAGATGGCCTACTACAAGCAGGACGACATTCGGATGGGTATCCTCCAATCTTCCTTCAGCCACATGCTGTTTATTCCTCTCAACTACCTTATCAAGGGCAGAATAATCCATGTCTCTCTGCGGGTCCCTGAACTCGTACCTTACTGCATCGAACAGGAACTTGTGGAGCTGCATCAATTCCCAGGGATTTGTTGAAGATTTGATAAGCTGGGAGATGTCATCGATTATGAACCTGCTGCCGTTTCTTCTGAAAAGTCTCTCTAACCCGCCAAGCATATATAGGGGATATATGGAAGCATATAATAATATTTTGATATTCAGGCATATATACGGGACTATCATTAAATTTTTAAATGCGCAGGATGAATATAAGTGCAATATGGCCGGAGAAGGGATAGTAGAAGAGGCATTCAGGCTTATGTACCCTGAAAGGGATTTCCCCTATTCTGCATCCATAAAATACACGGATCATTTCAATGATTATGGCGCAAATGTCAGGTTCAGGGGGAATGTCCTTGAGTTCGGACTGTCCAGGAGCTGGAGGAATGTCTCGAAGGAGATAAGGATAGGCCTTTTCCAGGAGCTTATGCTCAAGATCTTCGCCAGGAGAAAGATGGAGATGAGGGGCATGAACACGATGCATATAGACCTGTACAACGGCTTTGTGAAGAACCTCCATATCGCGATCCCGAAAACCAATATCGAGCCTTTGCTGAAGGGATCATTTGACAGGGTGAATGAGAGATATTTCTACGGCCAGGTCGAGATCCCCAACCTTGTATGGGGCGAGCACTCTACGACGAGCCTCGGCAGCTACAATTTCAAGATCGACACGATAAGGATAAGCAGGGTCTTTGAGAAGCTGAATGAGAAGGACCCTGAGCTGCTTGATTTCGTCATGTATCACGAAGTGCTGCACAAGGCCCATAAGTTCAGGAACAATAGGGGCAAGAACAGGTATCATGATTCTGCTTTCAGGATGAAAGAGAAGCAGTTCGAGGATTTTGAGGGCGTTGATACAAGATTGAAGAATGCCCTGAAAAGGGCAAGGATAAAAAAAATATTATGGTTTAGTTAGCCATATATTGTCTGCAGATCCTTTGGCTTGTCTTTGTCCTTATTGTCTGATTTGTCGTCATTGTTGCCATTATCATCTTTCTTAAACCCGAAGATCCCCTTCAGCCATTCCATTATGCTGTCGATAGCGCCTTTTGTCTCTTTCATCTGCTTCTCAAGGTCAATGCACTTGCCATTGCTGCACTGGTTGCTTGCGCATTCATAGTTGTTCTGGCATTCGGCATTCTCGTGCTTCTGTTCGTTGAACTGGCCGTTTATGTTGCAGTACTGGTAGACTTCGTTGTTATTGTTCTGTTTTGCCGTCCTGAAACCATAAGGCACGCATGTGTCCTCGAACTCGCAGCCGGCATCGCATCTCTTTTTCTCCTTGCATTCACCTTTCTTCCATCCGACCCCTGCTTTCTCTGCCTCGCAGCTGTTAGAGTATGTCTTTTCATCAGAGCCGCAGACCGGTTCGTATAAGGCAGGGCATACATCACTTATATTATCTTCTATGATATTATCTTCTACACATTTTGGAGGCCTCTGACATCCATTAATGTCTAACCCCTGGTCAACAATCTTTCCGTCAGGGCAATAAGGAGGAGTAAATGAAGGGCATATTGTCTCGTTTCCGCTGTCCGGAATTGGAGGTATCGATGAACTTGTATCCATGATGGCGTAATAGATATCAAATGAGTTGGTCCCCAGCGTATCTCGCTGATAATATAACACACCCGGGTGGTTCATACAGCCTGCGCCAAACCCCTCTTGTTTGTCTGTGCTCAGTTCTGTGATTTTGATGGGGGCTGACCACGCTGAAGAGAGGGTGGGCCTAGATGAATACCATATATCGCCGCCGCCGAGGTGAGGAAGAATGGTTGATTGAAGAACTATTGTTAACCCATCCCTGCTAAGACAGAAGCTCCCATAAGAACCTGCTGCGTTAAGTTCGGTCACAGCAGCGATATTGCTGAACGGCAGATTTGTTGAACTGCGAGTAGCCTTGTAGATGCTTCCGCTAAGGAGATAATAGATCGTCAGTTCGTCAGGCATCAGATTAACGCTTCCGACAGAACCGGTTATCTCGGTCAATTCTGTTGCAGCGCCGAAGCTATCAGTCAAGTCTGGACGGACAGCCTGGTAAATCCTGTTGACGCCTCCGACTTGAGGGGTAAAGTACATCGTTTTCTGGTCGTCAGAAAGCCAAGGATAGCTCTTATGCGTGCCTACTGTTATCGAAGTCAGTTGCGTCGGGGCATTAAAGCTGCTTGATGTATCTGTTCTCGTTGATGTAAACATCTGCCAGTAAGGCGATGACCTCCTGGAGGAGAAATATATCGTAAGGCCATCCTGGGTTATGTATGCCATCCCATCATCATAGGGCGTGTTTAATTCAGCCGCCGGAATGTCTACTTGCTTGAATCCTTCCGAGAGATTCAATGGGCCTGAGTATCCATCATCTATGGATTCCTGCGCTGAAGCGATTATTGCTGAAGATACAGCAAAAATCAATATAAATGGAATAATGAACAGCATCTTTCTCATTTTATACCTCCCTAATATACCAATATGAGTGATATAGGGAGTATTTAAATCTTCTTTAAGGTTTAAATCCATTTAAAACCCAAAGTCCAAAAACCAACAAAATATTTATAAACCCCCTCAAAAACACCTCCTACAGCGATTATAAAAGGTGTGTTTTATGGCTGAAACAAAACCAGAAAGCGTAGGAAACCTACAAAAAGGAAGTTATATAGTGATAGATGGCGTTGCGTGCAGGGTCGCTGACACGCAGACTTCAAGGCCAGGAAAGCACGGCCACGCCAAAGTGAGGCTTCAGGCTGTCGGATTGATAGACGGCAAGAAGAGGGATATTGTGATGCCAGGCCATGATAAAGTCGATGTCCCGATCATAGAGAAGAAGACGGCACAGGTGCTGTCAATATCAGGCACAAAGGCCAATGTGATGGATGCTGAGTCATACGAGACATTCGACCTTGAGATACCTGACGAGCTTAAAGGGCAGGTCGTCGAGGGTTGCCAGATACTCTATTGGGAGATACTTGAGAGCAGGGTCATGAAGCAGATAAAGAGCGCTTAAGATCATAATCAATTATAAAACATCAGGAGATAAGATAATATGGTAAAATTCCCGGAAGCAGCAGCAAGGAAATTCAAGAACATGTTCGTCTGCAGGAGATGCAAGACCAAGATAAGGGCCTCTAACACAAAGGTGATTGCCGGTCTTGTCAAGTGCAGGAGATGCAACAGCAGGGCATTGAGACCTGTCAGGAAGAAGTAGATTATAATTTATTCTATTATTTTAATTTGGATGTTTTTTTTAAGAATTTGTGCAACATATGCTGCAATCCATTCGGCTCCATCGCGCAACATCCCTATATGCCTCATGCCCTCACAACTGAGCCCCCATTAACTCTTCTCACTTAGATAGCATGCTTTTAGATGAAACTTTTGAGCACATTTGGGATATAGGGTGGGCGGGAAATGCGGTTTTTGTGCGATGGGGGTATTTTTTGATGAAAAGAAAAATTTGATAGCTAAAAAAAATAGTTTTTATTGAACAACCTTTTTATACTACCTCATTAAATTAATTCATATCATGGATCTCCAGGCAAAAGCAGCGATCGTTTTTCTTGTACTGCTTGCAATAATCCTGTATGCAAAGCGCGACAAGCTCTTCAAGCAGAACATACTCTCGTCTGTCATCTATATACTGATGTACAGGACGAAGATAGGGCTCAAGTTCATGGACAATACGGCAAAAAAGCACCCTAAATTCCTGAAGTATGCCGGCAATGCGGGGATCTTCATAGGGTTCCTCGGAATGATATTCATAGGCGGCCTCATGATAAAGGGGACATACGACCTTTTCTCTGTTCCTGAAGCGAAGCCGAGCGTCGCGATAGTCCAGCCTTTCTCGCAGAACATCCCGGGGACATTCTTCGTACCTTTCTTCTACCTCATAATCTCGATATTCGTCCTGGTCATAGTCCATGAGTTCAGCCATGGGATAATGGCAAGGCGCCATGGCCTTAAGATCAAATCGAGCGGGCTGGCTTTCTTCGCGATACTCATCCCATTGATACCTGCTGCATTTGTCGAGCCAGACGAGAAAAAGATGCTGAAAAAGGGTAGGAAAGAGCAGCTTTCGATATTGGCAGCAGGGCCTTTCGCAAACATAATCGTCGCATTCCTGGTATTCGCTCTTGTAGCCCTTATCGCAAGCCCTGTCGTTGATGCGGTCCTGGATTACAATGGTGTCCTTGTGACGGATCTTGTAAAGGAGAAAGACAAGGTTTTCCCTGGCGAAACAGCCGGCATGAACAAAGGAGAGATCATCACATATATGGGTGGTGTGCAGATAGCCACTGTAGAGAATATAACGGGCTATCTAAAGGATAAGGTGCCGGGAGAGAATATCAATATAAGGACTAATGTAAGCAGCTACAATCTCACCCTCGGGGAGAACCCGCAGAATAAAAGCATGCCTTACCTGGGGTTATATCTCAGGCAGAGCACAAAACTCAAGCCAGGTTTTGAGGGAGGGTATGCCAAATTCGCAGCTTCCGCGATGTTCTGGGTCGTAGGATTGATGATCTGGCTTTATGCCCTTAACCTTGGGATAGGCCTTTTCAACCTTCTTCCGATCCCAATAACAGACGGAGGCAGGATGCTTCAGCTCGGACTGGAGAGATTCTTTGAAAAAGAGAAGGCATTCAGGATATGGAAGGTCGTGGCAATGGTCTTCATAGCGCTGATATTGGTCAACTTAGGCGCAGGGTTCATCAAATAGCGCCTTCTTACCAAGCAAAAAACTCAATAAATTTATATACTTGTCTTGATTATTTATACGTTAAGAGGAATCATATGGCGACAAGACAGCTAGGCGAAACCGAGAAGGATTTTGTAAGAAGGATGCTTGAGAGCGCCGAAAAGAAGGATCAGGCGAAACCGAATGTGATTGAAGAGGATCCTAAGGAGATAGAGAGGATAACTGAAAGCCTGAAAAAGAAGGCGCAGCAGGGCTAATTGCTTCTAGAGACTCAAAAAATTTATATATTACATACTGGCAACTTTTTAATATGCTCAGCAGGAGGTGTTGGTATGGATGATGACATGGCAGATGATGAAGTGCCTGAAGTGGAAGAAAGCTCCACTCAAGAAGGGGTTTATTCTGATGAAGGAAGAGAAGACCTGGTAGAAGACGATGAGATCTCTGCTGAGGAAGAAGGATTCATGGAAGGCGCAGAGGATAACGGCCAGCATGCAAAATGCGCGAATTGCGGCAAAGCGATAAAGAAGCAGAATACGATCGAAAAGGAGATAGACGGCGACATCAAATGGTTCTGCTCAGAGCACTGCGTTGATAAGTATGAAGAGAAGGCCAAAGAGGAAAAAGAGGGTTGATCCTTCTTCATTATTTCTTTTTTATTCATTTTTTTATGCATATATCCCCAAAAAGTTTATATATCAGCGAGACTTAAATGGCGAGACATGGGATTTTTTGACTTTTTAAAAGGAAAAAAAAGCATTGATCCTGAGGTTGAGAGGCTTTCTCAGGAAATAGAAGACTCTTATAGTAAGTACCTGAAGCTTTTGAAGGATAATGATAAGAAACTCCGCATCATATTCCATGCGAGCAAGCATGCATATAAAATATTCTCAAAGCTGAACACGCTAGTTATTGAAGCGATAAATAAAGACAGGACATTCAAAGAATCTTATCAGGAAAACTATTCTAATGGCGGGAACATGAGTCTTATTTTTGAACAAATTGAGGAGATTGCCTTCATATTACGCCGTGAAATGGCAGATATTTCTAAAACTTTGTCGAGCAGCATAACCGATGAGCAATACATCACCAAGATAGTTGTTGAGGAATGTAAAGAGATTGACAAACATTTTAAAGGACCTTATACCCCTCATTTTGGTGAAATCAAAGGGGGGGAAAAAGATTCAGATAGTTTAGGGTTTTATAAGAATGTTCAGAATTCAATAAACCGGACAGAGGAGGACCTTAATAAACTTAATGACCATAAAAAGAGGATGGAATCACAGCACAAACTTCTTGAATCATATCTTAAACGAATCTCTAACTTCATTTATGAAACATCTTCAGGAAAAAGCATGATTGAACGGCTAAATTTAATAAAAACGAACATTGAGGTTTTTGATAAGATAAACAGGTTTAAAGATAAAGAAACAGAATTCTATTCTTATGTTGGTAAGTTTGAGCAATTAGTAAGGCAGTATATGTGGGATATAGGTGCTGTTATAGGGGCAGTAAACAATATCACCCTATCAGAAAAAAAGCTCAATGATCAAGAAAATGAAATCATCGAATTCGTCAACAAACTTACCAATAAGGTGTGGGTTGATACCAGGAAACTCAAGGTTTCGGATAGGGACATCATTCGAAGACTGCAATCCAATTAGGCCTCTTAACAAAGTTTTTTATAGTTACTGGTTTTATCCGTCTATATGAAGGTTCTCAAAGGCAAGAGACAGGGCTTCTTCAAAGTCGAAAGCTCGAGCAAAAAAGGCAAGTTCTATGAGGTTGACATAAACAAGCCGTTCTGCACCTGCCCGGCTTTCATGTTCAGGGAGATGAAGAAGCACGGCGTTTGCAAGCACATAGCTGAAGCGAGGGAGTTTGCCGGGAAAAAGAGGGCGAAGGACGCTTCAGGAAAAGCCGTCAGGAAAGGTTCGATCAAGAAAGGGGAAGATATATACATGAAGACGGTCGAGTTTGTGAAAGAGGAAGGAGAGGTTGATTCTGTAAAGCTGATGGAGAAGTTTGGCGATGAGATCGTCGATGAGCTGATAAAGAAGGGTGAATTGATTGAGAGGAGAGGGAGGGTGAGGGTGCTGGATTGAATTATTTTCTATTGGATTAGCATCACCAACTTTTGCAACTAACCCCACCATCCATTCGCCTCCATTTCACAACCACCCGATATGGCTCATGCCCTCGTCATTTTTGAAACAACATCTGTCACACAAACTGGCTGCTACTGTTCCCTTACCTAGCAAAGAGTAGGAGGGGGATGGGGGGAACCTTGGTTCCCCATTAATATTGTTGATAAGTTTTATCAGTAAAAACACAATCTCAAACCCCTTTTAAACATCAAAAACTATATAAACTCCCATCATACGCTTTTATATCATGCCAACAGACAAGGAAATAAAGAAGGAATTCAAGGCAAAGGCCTCAAAGGATCCTGATAAATACTACGCCACTAAAGTCCTCAAGGAAGAAGGCTTCATGAGGAAGCAGTGCAAATGCGGCACTTTCTTCTGGACCATAAACGCAGACCAGAAGACATGCGGCGATCCTGCCTGTTCAGGAGGATTCAGGTTCTTCGAAGGGACGCCTGCAAAGAACAAGCTTGATTATATCCAGGTATGGAAACGTTTTGCGGAATTATTCAAGAAGTGGGGCTATACTCCGATCGAGCGTTATCCCGTCGTCTCAAGATGGCGCGATGACATGGATTTCGTCATGGCTTCTATCTGCGATTTCCAGCCCTATGTCGTTTCAGGAGAAGTGAAACCGCCTGCAAACCCTCTTGTAGTCCCGCAGTTCTGCTTAAGGTTCAATGATATAGACAATGTGGGTATAACAGGAGCCCATTACACGGGCTTTGTGATGATAGGCCAGCACACCTTCGTCCCGCCCGAGCAATGGGACCAGGCAAAATACTTCAGGGATATCCACAACTGGCTCAAGCAGGGATTAGGATTGCCGAACAAAGAGATCACATTCCACGAGGACGCATGGGCTGGCGGCGGTAACTTCGGGCCGTGCATGGAATTCTTCAGCAGAGGACTTGAATTAGGCAATCAGGTCTATATGATGTATGAAGTGACCCCTAGCGGGCCGAAAGAGCTCAAGCTTAAGGTCCTTGACATGGGCATGGGCCATGAAAGGAATGCATGGTTCACTATGGCAAAAAGCACGAGCTATGAGACCACTTTCCCGACAGTCTGCAAGAAACTTTACAGCATGACTGGGATAAAGGTAGATGAGGATGTCATGAAGAGGTTCCTGCCTTATTCTTCCTACCTGAATGTCGATGAGGTCGAGGACATAAACAAGACATGGGACATGGTCGCAAAGAACGTCGGACTGGGGGCTAATGAACTGAAGAAAAAAGTCCTCCCATTGTCTGCAATATATTCCATCGCAGAGCATACAAGAAGCCTTCTTTTTGCTCTCAATGACGGCGCATTGCCTTCGAATGTAGGAGGAGGCTACAACCTGAGGATAATACTGAGGAGAGCATTGTCTTTCATAGACAAATACGGATGGAAGATAGACCTGCCAGAAGTCGCAGAATGGCATGCTGAATACCTCAAGCCATTGTTCCCTGAGCTCATGGAGAACCTTGATGAGGTCTCGAAGATACTTGATGTCGAGAAAACAAAGTACAATGCAACAAAGCAGAAATCAAGGGAGATCGTAGGGAAGATAACAAAGGCAGAGAAGGCGATAAGCGAAAAGACGCTGCTTGAGCTTTATGACAGCCAGGGCATCTCCCCCGAGATAATAAAGGAAGAGGCTGAAAAACTGGGCAACAGGGTGGATGTGCCTGATGATTTCTATACCAAGGTGGCCTCGATGCATGAGAAGAAAGAGCAGGTCCATGCCACTGTAAAAGAGGAGAAGCTTGACCTTGAAGGCCTGCCTGACACAAAAGCCCTTTACTTTGATGATTACTCCAGCATAGAATTCGAGGGGAAAGTCCTGAAGATCATAGGGAAGAATGTGGTGCTTGACAGGACTGCGGCTTATCCGACAAGCGGTGGACAGCTGCATGACAATGGCACACTGAATGGGGAAAAATTCGCTGATGTGTTCAAGCAGGGCAGCATAATAATCCATGTGATGGAGCATGAGCCTGGTTTCAAGGAAGGAAGCGCTGTAAATGGGAAGATCGAGTTTGAGAAGAGAAAACAGCTTTCACAGCACCACACATCGACGCACATAGTGAATGCTGCAGCGAAGATCGTGCTCGGGAACCACATAAACCAGGCAGGCGCAAAGAAGACAGAGGAAAAGGCGCATCTTGACATAACGCATTACCAGAGCCTCACTGATGAGGAGATGAAGAGGATAGAGGATGAGGCGAACAAGATAGTCAAGAGGAATCTTCCTGTAAAGACCTCCTTCATGCCCAGGGAGGAAGCAGAGAGGATGTATGGAATGGCAATCTATCAGGGAGGGGCTGTCCCAGGGAAGATGATAAGAGTCGTTGAAGTCCCTACAGTGGATGTCGAGGCATGCGGAGGCACCCACCTGAAAACCACTGGAGAGGCAGGGGAGATAAAGATACTGAAATCGACTAAGATACAGGACGGCATCGTAAGGATCACATTCACGGCAGGCAAGGCAGCGGAGAAGGAGGGCAAGGCAAAGACAGGCGTCCTTGAAGAGGCTGCAAAACTGCTCGGCTGCAAAACTGATGAAGTGCCCGGAAGAGTTGAAGAACTTTTCAGGAAATGGAAGGATGTCGTCAAGAAAGGCAAGAAACCGGATTCAAAGGGATTAAGCTCTACAGCGAAGTTCGATGGGGATATACTGGCAAAGACTTCTGATATCCTGAGGACGCCGCCTGAACACATCATAAGCACAATCAAGAGATTCCTGAAAGAGCTAGGAGAATAAGCGCAATATTTATAAATTCCCGATACAGTATCAGTGTAAAAGGGGTTCTATCAGAAATATTTTGGGAGGGATTAATATGGTATATGGAATAAGAGTTGATCCTGAAATAATAGCATCAGTAAGGGCAAGAGAAGCGGTATTGGCAGCAAATATTCTTGAAAAACCAAGGACATTCGAAAATGTGGGCGAGCTTGTAAGAGCAGCGCATCCCGGGGAAGATGTCATAGAGAGCGATGGAAAATTCTATGATGGGACAGTGAGTCCAAGGACGCAGCTTAAAGTGCCTGCAAATTACTCATGCAAGAACTGCGGAATTGTCGAGGGGCACGTGCTTGTGCATGACAAGACAGACCCATTGACCCAGGTTGAGAGTACTGAAGAGAGGGTGACGGGCGTGGCAGGAGTAAGATACAACACATATGAGATCAGATGCAGGAGCTGCGAAACCACGCTTGAGGAAAGGGAAGAGCCCATCTTCAACAAAAGAGATTAACCCTTCCTGATATTTATTTTCTTTTTTTACCCTGTTTTGGCCATTTTTAGCCATTGCCCCGACCAAAACCTTTATATATCTCACTTCCTATACTAAGTTATATCTGAGTCTAAGAGCCAGAGGGGTTGGGATGGATTTTCTTACACAAGCGCAGAAGATAGCAAAATGCAAGGTATGCAAGAAGGAGTTTCTGGCAATCGGAGATATGAACTCAGAAGAGGAGTATTTCTGCTCTGCTGACTGCACTGAGAAGTATATGGAGATGAAAGACAGATAGCGCAGCCAGGGGCATAACCGCAACCTTTATTTACCACTGATTTTTCTTCCTTGTCATGACTTCGCTTGAAAAGAGGTATGAGGCATTAAAGCATAATCCTAACTTCGAAAAGCTCAGTGTCGAGTTCCTTATAATAAAGCTCGCAGAGAACATCGAGTATATAGTGCTTGTCCTCACTGCATTGGGCCTCATAGGATTCATCGATTTCAACCTTAATCCTTCTCATTTCCCTGCACTCGGCATCTCAAATGAGATTTTGCACATAAAATCATTGGGATACAATCCGATAACAATCTACGGTCATTTCCTTTATGTATTTTATCTTATAACAAAAGGTTTCGCGCTTGGTTTTTTCGAGACTGTGAAGACGACATCGAATTATGCATTGATAGTGGTTTTCCTCATAGCAAACATCTGGATCGCTTACTCGAAGCTCAAATACGGCTATGACAATAAATCTTCAAAGGGCCATAATGTCTTCCTTGAGATGCTCAAGAATTATCTTTTTTCATCGAATTTCATAGAAAGGTCATTGTGGATGCTGTTCTTCGTCGACCTCATGGTTTTCCTTACAACGCCGAGCAAGGATGAGGTCTATTTCCTTCTGGCGATTTATGGCCTGATACTGAGCGTGAAATTGATACCTTGGTTCTCGAGGGTAGTAGTGGAACTTTCAAAGACACTTGAGAAGACCTTCCTGAGCAATAAGAGAGTCCAGATAGCTGTTGCAATCGTTGACGTCGTGCTTGTGTATTTCGATTCGAGCGGCATGTTCACATTGCTTGCTATGGTGCTTACATACAATGCAGTCGCGCAGCTCACTTTCAAGGCTTTCAGGAGCGCAAAGCCTGTGCTGAAGGTGTTTTATTACATCTTCAATGCCGGAATCTTTGTCTTCTTCGGAAGCATAATAGCAATATATTTGATATCCTATGCTGTCGTCCTGATAGTGCAAAGCCCGCTCATCGCTTTCTATTACTACAAGAAAAAGAGGTTCTTGCCGGCTTGGATAATGGAAGTCGTAAACTGCATCATCCTCGTCTTCTTATTGAGAAATGTAATTTTTTAGCTTCCTCTGCGTCTTCATCTGCCTCAGCAATACGCTCTTCCCAAGGATATTGTCCAGCTCATACCCAAACTTCCTTTTCACGAGCTGTTTCGCATAGTTGAGCATCAGTTCCTTGCTTCCGAACTCCAAGGGCTTTGCTTTCATGGCTTTCCTTGTCGCTTCTCTCACGACCCAGACACCCAAAGGAGCCCAATATTCATTCGTGATGAACCTCAGGCAAAGGCAGGAGCCCTGCCTCCTGATCTCAGAGAGCTTTTCAGCGATCGCCAGCCTTGCAGCATAATATCCTCCTGCGGTGTTATCCGCGTAATCCTTCCTCCCATTATGGCCTTCATGATCCGTCGCAAAAGGCCATGCATAATCGGCATTCCCGACATAAGTCTCAAAAAGCTCATAGCTCCAGACATCAGGGAAGAAAAGGATAAGGTAATAATTGCCCAGATGGCCGCCGAAATAGGCAAGATAGCCTGTCTCTGGGCATTCTCTGATGCCATTAAGCAGGTTCTTGCACAGGCTGTCATCGACTGCAGTTATGCTCCATCTTGTCGGAACAATCTTCCTCTGGGTCTTCACGCCAAGATTGCCTACGCTGAACAGTTTCGTCAGGTAATGCTCGTCAAATCCTTTTTCATACAGAAGGTTCACAGCATCATTCGCCTTGAGGTCGATGTCATCGACGACTTTCTCGACTTTGGCCGGGATCTTAGGGTTCTCTGTGATCTCTGCTTTCTTCAGCTTGACTCTCGGCCCATAAGGGGCAGTGTCCTGGCTGAAATTCAGAGAGAAATGCGGCTTTTTCTCAAGATTCACCTCGACATCGACAGGCTCAGATGCCATGGCTATCTCCTTGCCCATCTCAAGGTATTTGTTATTATTGCCCCTGACATCCCTTATCTCAACCTTGAAATTAGAGTTTATGAGCTCGCTCCTCAGGCTGATTATCCTGTTTATGTCATACCCTTCTTTGCTCCACAACAGGGGATCATCATGCTGGGCATATTCCTCAACATTAAGAAATCCCACATTGAGATTAGGATAGCCGTAATGGCCTACAAAGACATTGGGGGCTTCGCCGAAATAGTCCTGCTTTGCCCCTTGATTCACCTTCTTCTGCGAAGCTATCTTTACCTGGATCGGGCAGAAGCTCCTGCCGCAGAAATGACGTCCTTTGCACTGAAGGCATTTTATGTCCATGGAAACCCCCTAGCCAAAGACATTCTCTGATAGAATATAAATATTATTGTTTTGAGATTAAAAGTTCTTGTTAGATATGTTCATCTCATCCCTACAACACTGCTTCTTGCAGAATTCTGACGCGAGGTGAAATATACCTGTATCCCGTTATACTCCCCCATGATCTTGTTTGCGTATTTTTCGTTCATGAAACCGGGCCCGCCGTTGTAATGGCCGAAAGCGCGCCACAAGGAGATATCCTTGCTGTCCCTGAGATAACTGAGATAGAATGCAGCCATATGGATCCCGGTCTCAGGATCACTCGCACCTTTCTGCCTGATATCCTCGCCTTTCTTTTTCATCAGCTTCCTTATATCCTTCTGTGTTAGTTTCCTTATCTGGCCCAATCCTTCTGAATAATTTGACGAATCAAGATCGCCATTCGCATTAGTGAACCTGCTCTCATGGGATATGAGGGCTGCGAGAAACAGAGGATCGATTTTGTACTGGGCTGCGTATTTGTTTATCCATCCTGCATAGGTTTTTGCAGTATCTCCCCCCATAGTCTTATTATGTTTTTTGTTCCATCCGTCATATGTCTGCTTTATGTAGCCTGCGAGAATATCGACAGATTTCACTGGAGCTGCTGTCGCTTTTGCCTCTTGTTTAGTTCCAGCTGCAGGCCTTGCCTGAGGAATAGGATTTACATCTGCTTGTGCAGGCTGGATAATGATATGATTATCCTGCGCAATCCTCTCAAGGTTGCTTTCGGTTGTCTGTGCTGCCTTGATCGGCTGGCTTCTTGAGAGGTCTGTATGGTAAGTCTGCGGCCTGTCTTTGAGAAGATATTGCATTCCTGTAAAGGCTGCTTTTGCTGACAATAGGACTGTAATCACTGATGCTGCAATAGTATACTTGTGTTGATTCAGGCCTGAAAGAAAGCCATCGCTATGGGGATTGCGGGAATTCCTATTAGAAAAGCGCCTATTGCACCCTTTTAAAGCCGCTTTTTGGCTGTGTATTCTCTCTTTTGAGGCATAATCTGTATGTATCATTTCCACCCTTTTCGGCATTTATAGCCTTCTATAAGCCTTAAAACACCTGGGTTTTATAAAGTTTTCGGTTTTGTAGTTACTAAGTGGTGGTAAAAATAGAAATGATTATAGAGAAAACCTAAAACCACTTCCATCTGGATTTCTTCAATGCGTCTGCACCCTGCTTCAGCATCCTGTCATAATCCAGTATCCCCCTGCCGCTGTTCACAGAGACCACTGGCTGCAGTCTCATCCTGCCCATCGAGTTCTCGTAAATCTTTATGAATTTAAGATAGCCCATCCTGATCAACTTCTCTAGGCTCATCTTTTTATCATACTGGAGGATTGAATCTACCATATGCAGGCCCATGGCATATCTTTTATCCTCAAACGCCCTGAGCAATGCTGAATGGTATGATTTCAGGACTTCATTGTCAAAAGAACTTTTGCTTTTTTTCTTATGCTGCTCCAATACCCGTTCCCATTTTGATTTTATATCCTGCGCCGATATCTCAGCTGACCGATGGTGATCACGGAAGAATTCCTCATTTATGTCCGTGCCCCTTATCATCTCCTCAGAATAATCAGCCAATCCCTCTGCCATGATTGCCTGCATGAAATTCATAAGATGGCTCCTGAGATCTTTTATATCATAATCTGAATTAAAAAATGAGATGAATGAGGCAAATGATGATGTCGTAAGGAATTTGCCCCTTATCCTGTAATTCGCATCTTTCATCTGCTTAAGCCTGCCTATCTTGTATTGCAGAAGATGCGTCAATTCATGGTATAACCCGTTTGTCAGTTTTCTTAGGCCTATATCGCCTTGTTTTGCAGCATTCTCTGCGACCAAAGCTTTCAGCACATCTGAAGAGAAATGTATCCTGTCTTTGCCTAGCCTCACATCGCTGGACCTAACCTCAGCTATAAGAGATGAATCCGGTTTTGAAAGGAGAAGGTCCGATTCGTTGATTGATTTTGTCTCCAAAACAATCTCTAAATCGGTAAAATAGTTCAGAATCGTGCTTTTTTGCGCTATCGCCTCAAATGCCTGTTTTATGAGATCAATCACCTCTTTCTCCGCTTGCCCAACTATCAAAATCCTCTTCCCCCTGATCTCAAACTCAGTGTTCCCTTTGATTAAATCTAAAAAGCCCATGGAGCTTATTATTGGAGGGTATTATAAAAAACTATTGAAAAAAGAGGTATTAGAAGAGGATATATGGAAAACAAGAAAAAAAATAAGAGAAAAAAAGATAAAAATAGATTCTTAATTCATATGAACAGAGGCGCCAGTACCAGCGTTATCGTCGCCAGCAGCTTTATCAGCACGTGCAGCGATGGCCCCGCAGTATCCTTGAAAGGGTCTCCGACAGTATCCCCTACTACTGCTGCCTTGTGCGTAGCAGAGCCTTTTCCGCCTAGCTTGCCTGTCTCGATGTATTTCTTCGCATTATCCCAGGCTCCTCCGCCATTGTTCAGGAACAATGCCATCAATATGCCCGCGATAGTTCCTACCATCAGGAATGCTGCGACTGCCTCAGCGCCTACTCCTAAAAGCCTGAACAATAATCCGACAGCAACTGGCATTGCTACTGCCAATAATCCCGGCAGGACCATCTCCTTCAATGCGCCTCTTGTGACAATATCAACTGTCCTTCCATAGTCCGGTTTCTGCGTCCCTTTCAGGATGCCCGGCTTCTCCTTGAACTGAGCGCGTACGTCATTTATCACATAGTAAGCCGCTTTCCCTACTGCCCTTATCGCAAGGGAAGAGAACAGGAACACGAGCATGGCTCCCAATAATGCTCCTACAAACACTTCAGGCTTTGCTATATCCACTGCCGTCAATGCTGAGCCGTAATTCTTTACCTCATCAAGATAAGCGCTGAACAATAAGAATGCGGCCAGCGCTGCTGAGCCTATCGCATATCCTTTCGTCAATGCCTTTGTCGTATTGCCTACAGCATCAAGCCTGTCAGCCTTGTCTCTCACCTGCTTAGGCTGGTGGCTCATCTCTATGATTCCGCCTGCATTGTCTGCAATCGGTCCGAATGTGTCCATCGCAAGTATATAAGCTGCTGTCGCAAGCATGCCCATAGTGGCTACTGCTGTTCCGAACAATCCTGCATGCTCGAATCCTGACGTCTTGCCGAGATAATAAGCTGCGAGTATCGCAACAGATATCGTAATCACGGGCAGCGCCGTGCTTTCAAGGCCTACTGAGATCCCTGTGATTATGTTTGTCGCGGGCCCAGTCTTGCTTGCCTCTGCAATCGACTTTGTAGGCCTGTATTTGTATTCAGTATAATACTGGGTGATATAGACAAAAGCGATTGATGCCAAAACTCCCACTATCCCTGCAAGGAAGAAATGCCACCACGCATTCGGCGCTGTAGGGCTGTAAAGAAGCCATCTTGTCGCTATGCCGAATCCTATCATCGACAGTGCAGCAGAGACATAATATCCCCTGTTCAGTGCTTTCATTGGATCTTCGCCTTTTTTCACTTTGACCGTCATTATGCCTATTATCGAGGCGATGATTCCGAATGCCCTTGCAATCAATGGGAACATCATGACACCGATGACCCATGCTGGATTCACATCAGGTATTGCCATTGCCATTGTGGCTCCCAGGATCATGGCTCCAATGTTCTCTGCAGCCGTGGATTCGAAAAGGTCTGCCCCTCTTCCGGCGCAATCGCCAACATTATCTCCAACAAGGTCTGCGATGACTGCCGGGTTCCTTGGATCATCCTCTGGTATCCCTGCCTCTACTTTTCCGACAAGGTCAGCTCCGACATCTGCTGCCTTTGTATAGATTCCGCCGCCAAGCTGTGCGAACAATGCGACGAATGATGCTCCGAAACCATATCCCACTATAAGGAACGGGATTTGTGAAGGAACAACAGAAGTGGTGTATTTTACAAGCGCATACAAACCGCCTACTCCAAGAAGGCTCATAGCGACAACCATGAGGCCTGAGACTGCTCCTCCCCTGAGAGCCACCCTCAATCCGTCATCGACGCTCTTTATGGTCGCTGCTGCCGTCCTTATGTTGCTCCTTATGCTGACCCACATCCCTATGTAGCCTGCAATCAATGAGCACAATGCTCCGAGAGCGAATGATAATGTTATCCAGAAAGCAAGGCCCAATGAAGAATCCACAGGATCAAATGACCTATGGGACCTTATGAGGCCATAGCCTATGAACAGTACTGCCGCGAATGCGACTGCAAGGACGACTATTGTCTTGAACTGCCTCCTCATGAAAGCTTCAGCGCCTTCCTTGATCGCATTGGATATGTCCTGCATGCCCTTGGTCCCCGTATCCCTCCTAAGGACCCACTTCGCGAGCAGGAATGCCGCAAGAAGACCGATAACGCTGATGCCTAAAACAATGCCTAGCAATAAAACTTCGCTCATTTTCCAAACCCCCTTTTGCTGTTTCTGTCTACTCTATATGAGTATAGATTGATTAAAACGCAAGAAAAAACGACGATTTATAAATATTTTGGTGGGGGAGGGTTATGATGAACAAAACTTAGAAACAAAAAATCCAGAGTAAAAACATACAAGATAAGAAATGTCCATTCATTCCCTGACATATCCTCGCTCATAATCCAGCAAGCTGTTCACTTTGATATATTTCATGTTCTTAAGGACTGCACCGGCTGTGAGCTTGCCGACGACCTTGCCGCCCTGTGTTATCAGGATCCTCCTGATGTTATGCTGGCTCATCTTCGCCCCGGCTTCCTCTATGCTGCTGTCTGCATCGATTGTTATCAGGGGATAGCTTGCTATCTCATGGCCTTTTATATCATTAGGGTTCTTCCTCTCAGCGACAACCTTCCTTAAGATGTCCCTTTCAGTGATTATGCCGATTGCGCTACCTTTATCCTCTAATAGTATAGAGCCGGTGGGCTTTTTGCTCATTGCCAGGGCTATCTCTGCTACCGTCATGTCATGAGGCACCCTAAGAATGTTATGCATTATCTCCTTGACTTTCATGATCACCACCCCGGAATATTGTCCTAAAGATATATGGGTGATTAGAGTATATATAATTTGTGTATATAACCAGGATGAAGATAAAATAGATGAGAGTGAGATATGGTTAGATCAAGTTTTCAGCTGCTTATCAATGTCCTGTCGCCAAGCCCCTCGAGCCTCAGGCTGAACCTGCCATTCACGATAGGTATGCATATCGCATCCGGGCCATAAGCATCAGCGCTGTTCTCATCAACTTCGAAAGGGTCCACCTTGAAGGGCTCTATTGTCTGGCCGTCATACAAGAACGCATTATCCTCAGATTCTGCGACATCAGCCGCAAGAGGATAATCGCCCATGAATTCCTTGTTCAGGTTTTTCGCATCTCTCTCTGCAATGAAGCATATCGACTTGTACTTGACTGCAGTCTCAAAATCTTCTGTCGATATCCTGCCGTAAGCAGAGCCTATGTCTATCTTGTTCCTTATCTCATTCTTGAATTTGGCCATTGTGGCTGATTCAGACGTCTTTGTGAGCTTCGCTATGGCCTTATATCCGAAAAGAAGTATCATCCCGACGATTATGAGGGCGACAGCATACATGAATATCTTCTCTGCCTGCGCCTTCTTGCCTATCCTTCCCCTTTTTAGCATATTAGGCGTTAATTTGGCAATCTTATTTAAATATTTTTCTAGAAGACCTGTCAGGAGGTTTATTCGTCTCCCTTGCATTCCTTCTCTTTCTTCGCCTTGCTAATATCCGACATTACAGCATACTGTATGGCCATTGACAATCTTCCCATGATCACGCCTATCACGAAGATGCTTATATCCACGAATATCCCGTAAGTTGTCCTGAAATCCATATATCGATGCGCAAAGAGGTTCTTAATCAATCAGACCGAAATGTTTTCCGTAGGTTACTTGCAGGTAAATGCATTTAGTCCGCATATTTTACGCAGAACAAATAGATTTTTATATATCCTGCCCAAAATCAGTCTTATCTGTCTTTAATTGACATTTAAACCCCTCAGGTTTTTTCTAAAACAAATATATTCTAAATATGAAAACATTTATATATAGGTGCTATTTACTACCTATTTAGTATGGATATAAGGAGAATACAGAGAACAGGGGACATGCATTATCTCTATCTGCCCACTTCGTGGTGCAAAGAGCACAAGGTAGGTCCTGCTTCAAAGGTGAGCATAACGAAGGGCAGCGGAGGAAGCCTCATAGTCACCCCGAAACTCATAGAGAAGAAGCATAAGGGAATTGAGATCTCCATCAATGAAGATAACCTGGACATAATAAATAAGATTGTTGTCGCATCATACATAAACCCCATAGACTCATTCACGATAAACCTTGAAAAGCCGCTTGACCAGAGGAAGCTTCTTGACCAGAAAAGGCTGATTTCAGTTGAGCTCATGGAGATAGAGGGCAAGAAGATCAGCTGCGAATCCTCTTTGGGAGTGGGGGATCCGGACCTGCTACTGAAGACAATGGTCAATAAGATAAAGAATATGCTGTTGGTGATGACAAAGAATTACAATAAGGAGCTCATACAGAGATACGAGGAAGAGGTCGATAAGACGAGGCTGCTCATAGAGAAATCAGTCATAGGTTCCATAACCTTCAAGAGGGAGACTGATATGAAGACTATAAACATGTATTACATCGCGATAATAGCCAAGGATCTTGAGAGGATGGTCGATCATCTGATCAATATAGACGAAAATGAGAAGGGTTTCCTCAACAGTATACATGAGCTAATGGATTCGCTCCGGGACGTGATTGAGATTGCAATAGACCAGAAAAAGAAGCTGAACTATGATGATGTTATAAAATTCGTCAGGAAAGTGTTCAGGAACAAGGAAGAGGAAGTGAAGGATATCCAATCATACCATAAGATAAGGGTCAAGCATTATATGGGCAGCATAAGCGAAGTGCTGATGGATTGGGCCATAACAAATGAGATTGAGTAAAAGGCATGAATGGCCTAAAAAAGCAGGAAGTAGGGTGACAAAACAGCAAAAAAATAGGGTTTTTAATAAACTAAATAGTCTATTTAGTATAACTTTATAAGATATCACAAAAAATATATGGACAATAAAGGTGGGTAAAAATGGAAAACGCGCTGAAAGACATAAAGAATGCCGAAGAGAAAGCAAGAAAGATCATTGAGGATGCTGAAAAGAGCAGAGAAGGTGTAATGAGCAAGGCAAACCATGATTCGATGAGGCTCCTGAATGAGAAAAAAGAAGAGATCGAAAAAAACAAAGACAGGGCCATTGAGAAAAAGGCTGCAGAGCTCGATAATAAGAAGAGAGAGATCATAGAGAAAGGCAGGATAGAGGCAGATAAGATCAATTCAAAGGCCGGAAACAACCTGAAAAAGGCGCAGTCATTCGTTCTGAAGAAATTCGAGGAAGAGCTGAACAGCTGAATTGATATAAATTGAGATATTATGGTCCAGGGATAATAAGATAGGGGCGAATAAGGGTAAAAAATCAAAATGTTCAAGCCAGAAAGGATGTCAAAGCTTACGGTCATAGGGCCTAAGACAGTGATGGATGTGGTCATAAATAAGCTGTATTCTCTCAAGATATACCATATAGTGGACCACAAGAAGACAGAAGAGCTGGATATAGGCTCTCCTTTGGCGCAAGGGGGGGACATCTCAGATATCCTCATCAAGATAAGGGCATTATGCACGAACATGGGCATTGATCCGGCTAAAAATGAAAAAAAGGCGGCAGAAGGGAATCTGACCCAGAAAGAGATCGATTCGATAAGGAGAAGGGTCGAGAAGGTCCATGCTGAGTTTGACAGGAGCATGGAAAACATGAAGGCTGCGGACGAAAACATGCGCAAGCTTGATGAAAAAAGAATCCTGTTCGAGAGGCTTAGGCTTCTGGGAGTTGATATTGATTCTTTCACCGATTATTCGACATTATCATACATTGTAGGCATCATGGAAAATGTGAAGGACATTGGCGAACTCAAGAGAGAGCTGAACAAAAAAACATCAAAGTATGAGATTTATCATGCATATTGCGAAGGAAAAACCATAATTGCGATATTCTTCGATGTTGAAAAAAAGAATGACATTGCAGATGTGCTGGCCAGAAGAGGGCTTTCAGAGATCGATGTCAGCGGCATCAAAGGGCTGAAAGGCGATGCATGGAAACACCTGTCAGCAGCAAAAGAGGAGATGGGCAGGTGGGCAAAGGAAAAGAAAGCCATTGAGTCAGCCATAAGCGGCCTGAAAAAAAATGAGAGGGATTTCCTCATTGATGCAGAAGCGAGCCTTTCAGCAGAGGCTGAGAAGGCAGAAGCGCCGCTGAGATTCGCATCCACTGAAAAGACATTCGTCATAAGGGGGTGGATTCCGACAAAAAAGATGAAAAGCGTGACAGATGATCTGGATGACATCGCAAAAGGGAGGATACACCTGTTCTCAGAAGAGGTCAAAAAGGATGAGGATATCCCGATAAAACTGAAAAATCCAAGGATGATTGAACCGTTCGAATTCTTCATGGATATGTACACACTGCCCAAATACAAGGAGATAGACCCAACATTCCTCATGTTCCTGACTTTCCCGCTGTTCTACGGCTTCATGCTCGGAGATGTGGGTTATGGCATCGTGACATTGGTGCTGTTCCTTTACCTGAGGACGAAGATAAAAGGTGATATGGGGAGGCTTGTTAATGCTATGATCTTCGGCTCCATCTCAGCCATAATCTTCGGCTGCCTCTTCGGGGAATTTTTCGGCTTTGAAGAGCTCGGCGGATATGAGCTTATGCACGTTCTCAGCAGGTACGAACAGATGAACGAGCTGATGTATGTCGCGATAGCCATCGGCGTAGTCCATATCAACATAGGCCTGCTTGTCGGGTTCTATAATGAGCTCAGGGCGCACGGCTTCAGGACGGCATTCTTCGAGAAGATAAGCTGGATGGTCCTTGAGGCAGGAGTGGCTGTCATTGCGTTGACTTATATGGGCTATGTGCCTCTGCAAAAATGGGTCGGTTTTGTCATAGTTGCATTGTCCATCATCATGATATATATGGGTGAAGGCGCAAAGGGGATTGTAGAGCTTCCTTCGATATTCAGCCAGACACTGTCATATGCGAGGCTTATGGCAGTAGGATTGGCCTCAGTCATACTTGCAGTCGTCATAAACGATCTTTCAGGGGAATTATTCCATGCGGGCATCGGAGGGATCATAGGCGGGACAATATTGCTTGTGGTCGGCCATGTGATAAACATAGGCCTCGGCCTTATAAGCCCGTTCTTGCACTCGCTCAGGCTCCATTATGTGGAATTTTTCACGAAATTCTACCATGGCGGAGGGATGAGATATGTTCCTTTCGGAACAAGGGATGAACAGTAAAGATGAACAGCAAAAAAGCGGATGAAAGATAAAAAGGTTAAGATGATATAAAGAATAAACAAGGATAGGACAAAACAAAATCGGATAAAACACGGAGGTAAAAAAATGGCAGGAATAGAAACAGGATTGATTGCGTTGAGCGCAGGAATTGCAATCAGCGTGACAGCAATCGCAACAGCCATAGCAGAGAAACAGATTGGAGCGGCCGCAGTGGGCGCGATGGCAGAGAAGGAAGGGCTTTTCGGTAAAGGCCTCATCCTTACGGTCATCCCAGAGACAATCGTCATCTTCGGGCTGGTTGTTGCAATATTGATAATAGGGATAGCAGGCGCGGCTTAAGTTTGTCCATGACAGACTGAGCCTGCCAAAGGCTTGCTATTATCAGGATAAGGCAGACAATGCCGATAAGGAGATGAAAGGAAAAAATGGGACTTGAACAGGTAAAGAAGGAGATATTGGACAAGGCCGATGAAGAGGCCGGGAAGATAGTCGAGAAAGCGAAAAACGAAGCTGAAGGCATACTGAAAAAGACAAAGGAAGAGATAGAGGCCTACAGGAAAGGTGCCGATGAGGACACGAAAAAACTGATTGAGGCCATGGAAAGGAAAGTCATGGCTGCAGCAGAGTTTGATGTCAAGAAGATGAAGCTGGACAGGAAGAAGGAGATCATAGACAGCGTCTTTGAACAGGTGGAAAAAGAGCTTCGGGAGCTCCCTGACAGGAAGAGGGAGGAGAACATAAAGAAGCTCCTGGCAAAGGCGAAGAAGGACATAGAGGTTAAGTATGTCCATGCGAACGAGAATGACAGGAAGATCGTCCAGAAGATCTCGGGCGTCCAATACAAGGAGACCGACATAATCGGGGGGATAGTGGCTGAGAGCCCTGACCTCAACTTTGTCGTTGACATTAGCTATGACGAGCTTCTGCAGAATGTAAGGAAGACTTACCTGCAGGAGATTGCAAAGATGCTTTTTGACTGAGCCGGGCATTGGCCTTTGCAGTCAAAATGCTGTCAGAAACCATAAGCTTTTTCGATTAGGCTTGAAGGCTGAAAACAATATGGCAAAAAGGAAGATATCACCTGAAGAAGAAAATAAGAGACAGGGCAAACTGAAGCTGAAGGAGTACCCTTATACCTACGCAAGGATATGCGCGATGAGGGCCAAGCTCATAAAGAAAGATGCGTATTCGAAGCTCCTCAAGATGAAATTGAGCGAGATAGCGAAATTCCTGCAGGATACCGAATACAAGAAAGAGATAGACGAGCTAGGGTCAGATTACTCCGGAGTGAGCCTGATAGAGAATGCCCTCAATGTGAATCTCCTCAGGACTTCCCTGAAGCTGAAGAGGATAACAGAGGATAAGAACCTTGCAGAGCTGATTGATGCATATGCTATGAGAAGGGACATCTGGAACATAAAGACGATACTCAGGGCAAGGCACAGCAGACAGAAAGAAGAGGACATAAAAAGCCTTGTGATGCCTACCGGGAAGCTTGACGAGAGCTTCTTCACAGACCTCTCAAAGAAGGAATCTGTCGAAGAGATAGTAAGATCGCTTAATTTCATAAGGTTTGATAATCTGAAGGAGGCTGTACATTCATACAAGGAAAAAAAGAGCCTGTTTGAGCTCGAAAACGCGATAGACCATGATTATTACTCATACCTGCTTGAATTTGCAAAAAGGATGCCTAAGCAGGGCCTATTTTTCAGGGAGTTCGTAGAGAATGAGATAGACATGCTCAACCTGAGGGTCATGCTCAGGCTGAAGAAAGAGAAGGCGAACAAGAGAGAGATAAAAAGATACCTTTTCTACCCGGGCGCCAAGCTCGGGCCGCAAGAGCTGAACAGGCTTTCTGAGGCTGATGACCTGGGTTCGATGATAAAATCATTGTCAAAAGAAGGGTATGGGAAGATATCAAGGGAGCTTGAGAAGAGCAAGGACAGCATAATCATGATGGAATTGAAGCTGAACAAGTTCCTGCTTGACAGGGCAGCCTTGCTTCTGCACCAGCACCCATTGTCAATAGAGGTCATCCTGGGGTATATGCTCGCAAAAGAGATCGAGATAAGGAATCTCAAGACGATAATCAAAGGGAAGCAGCTCGGCATGAAAGAGGAATTCATCGAGAGCCAGCTTGTGATAGGAGGATAAGTGAGAGGACAAGAAGATGGAGCTAGCAGTCATAGGTATCCCTGAATTCACGCTCGGGTTCAGGATTTCAGGGATAAGGAAAGTGTTCGATGCGGAATCGGGCGCAGAAGCCGCGAAAATATTCAGGGAGATGATGCAGGATGCGGAAGTAGGGATAATAATAACCGATGATAAAACAATCCAAAGCCTTGATGACAGGACAAGAGAGGATGTTGAGATATCAGTAAGGCCTGTCACAGTCATCGTGTCTGCCGAATCGACTGCGCAGGAGGCATTGAGGAAGATGATCCTGAAATCAATAGGTGTGGACCTTTGGAAGAGCTGATTAGCTGCATTGAGACAATGCAGGATGATGATGGATAATCATTACATGATATCAAAAACATACATTAAAACAACAGATTAAGGTGGTAAAATGGCAAAGGAGAATCAAAAAACAGAATCAGGCAAAGAGGGCAAAGACAAGGGAGTATTGTACAGGATTGCAGGCCCTGTCGTAGTAGCAAAGGGTCTCAAAGCAAGGATGTATGATGTGGTCAGGGTCGGTAATGAGAAACTGATGGGCGAGGTCATCCAGATCACAGACGATAAGTGTGTCATACAGGTCTATGAGGATACTTCAGGCATAAAACCAGGAGAGCCTGTCACGAACACAGGATTGCCCCTCGCAGTCGAGCTGGGTCCGGGATTGCTCACGAGCATCTATGACGGCATCCAGAGGCCATTGCCGGTCCTTCAGAAAAAAGTAGGGGACTTCATCTCAAGAGGAGTCTATGCAGACGGCCTTGATCTCCATAAGAAATGGGAATTCAAGGCAATCGCAAGGAAAGGCGATAGTGTGAAAGGAGGAGATGTCATCGGAGAGGTAGAAGAGACGCAGGGGATGGTCCATAAGATAATGGTCCCGCCAAGCATTAGCGGAAAGATCACAGACATAAAATCAGGAAAATTCACGGTCGAGGAGACTGTTGCCGTGATCGACGGAAAAAAAGAGATCATGATGATGCAGAAATGGCCTGTTAGGGTACCAAGGCCCAACAAGAAAAAACTGGCCCCCGAGATGCCATTGATAACAGGACAGAGGATATTCGATGTCCTTTTCCCATTGGCAAAAGGAGGAACTGCAGCAATCCCTGGGCCTTTCGGTGCAGGAAAGACAGTAAGCCAGCAGCAGCTAGCAAAATGGTCTGATGCTGACATCGTAGTCTATATAGGGTGCGGCGAGAGGGGAAACGAGATGACAGAAGTCCTTACAGAATTCCCTCATCTAATAGACCCTAAGAACGGCAGGCCCCTCATGAACAGGACAGTGCTTATAGCGAACACATCGAATATGCCTGTGGCAGCAAGAGAAGCTTCTGTCTACACAGGTATCACTATAGCGGAATATTTCAGGGACATGGGTTACAGTGTCTCATTGATGGCAGACTCGACATCAAGATGGGCAGAGGCCATGAGGGAGATCTCGTCAAGGCTTGAGGAGATGCCGGGCGAAGAAGGCTACCCTGCCTACCTCTCTACAAGGCTTGCAGAGTTCTATGAGAGGGCAGGAAGGGTTATCCCTCTGGGGAAGGCCTATAATGAGAAAGAAGCGAAAGAAGGCTCTGTCACAATCATCGGGGCAGTCAGTCCTCCAGGAGGAGACTTCTCAGAGCCTGTAACACAGGGAACATTGAGGGTCACGAAGACTTTCTGGGCATTGGATGCGAAACTGGCCCAGAGAAGGCATTTCCCTTCGATAAACTGGCTTATATCATACTCATTGTATCTTGACGTGCTGGAACCCTGGTTCGCGCAGAACGTATCTGCAGAATGGAGGCCTCTTGTAGACAAGATGATGACAATACTGCAGGAGGAGGAGAAGCTCATGGAGATCGTGCAGCTTGTAGGCTCTGATGCATTGCCGGAAAAACAGCAGATCGTGCTTGAAGTGGCAAGGATGATCAGGGAATTCATGCTGCAGCAGAACGCATACCATGAGGTAGATACCTTCTGTGAGCTAAAGAAGAGCTATCTGATGATGAAGATCATAATGCATTTCTCGGATCTTGCCAACAATGCCCTTGACAAGGGGGCAAGGATCAAGGACATACTGCAGATAAGGTCAAAGAACAAGATTGCTGATGCGAAATTCACGAAGCAGCACGAGAAGCTGCTGGCTGATGTGCAGAAAGAGATGAATGCGGATTTCGACAGGCTGATAAAATGATCATATCAGGGATGGAAGAGGATCAAAGTAAAAAACAAAACAACACGGTGATAATATGAAAGAATACAGGACAATAAAAAGGATTGCAGGACCACTGGTTTTCGTCGAAAAAACAGAGCCGATAGGATATGCGGACCTTGTGAGGATTGCGTTGCCTGACGGCACAACAAAGAACGGCCAGGTGCTTGACACCAGCGATGACATCGTAGTCGTGCAGGTGTTCGAAGGCACCAGGGGCATAGACAAGGCATCAGGAGTGAAATTCCTCGGGGAGACCATCAAGCTGCCTGTCTCAGAGGACATGCTTGGAAGGATCCTCAACGGAGCTGGGAAGCCTATTGACGGCGGACCTGAGATCATCCCTGAGAAGAAGATGGACATAACGGGAGCAGCAATCAACCCTTATTCAAGAGGGCCTCCGAGAGATTTCATCCAGACAGGAATCTCGACGATTGACGCAATGAACACATTGGTCAGGGGACAGAAACTGCCTATTTTCTCAGGCTCAGGACTGCCCCATAATGAGATAGCACTGCAGATCGCAAGGCAGGCCAAAGTTGTGGGCCAGCAGGAGAAATTCGTGGTCATATTCGCAGCGATGGGCATAACAAACGAAGAGGCACAGTATTTCATGAGGGATTTCGAGGAGACAGGCGCATTGGAAAGGAGCGTCGTGTTCCTGAACCTTGCAGATGATCCTGCTGTCGAGAGGCTCATCACTCCAAAGATGGCGCTGACCGCAGCAGAATATTTCGCTTATGAGAAGGACATGCACGTCCTTGTCATCCTTACGGACATGACGAACTACTGCGAATCGCTGAGGGAGATCGGAGCAGCAAGAGAGGAAATCCCCGGAAGAAGGGGTTATCCTGGCTACATGTACACTGATCTGGCTACAATCTACGAGAGAGCAGGCATGGTGCAGGGAAGGAAAGGCTCTATAACACAGTTCCCCATACTGACGATGATAGGCGATGATATAACACACCCCATACCTGACCTTACAGGATATATCACTGAAGGGCAGATCGTATTGAGCAGGGAATTGCACAGGAAAAATGTATATCCGCCGATTGACGTGCTTCCGTCGCTTTCAAGGCTGATGAACGCAGGCATAGGCAAAGGCAAGACAAGGGAAGACCACAAGCAGGTATCAGACCAGATGTATGCCAACTATGCAGAAGGAAGGGACTTGAGGGGCCTTGTTGCGATCGTAGGAGAAGAGGCATTGAGCGAGAGAGACAAGAGACTGCTCAAGTTCGCTGCTGAATTCGAGGACAAGTTCGTCAGGCAGGGAAGAAGGGAAGACAGGACGATACAGGGAACGCTCACGATAGGATGGAGGATGCTCAAGGCGATACCCAGGGATGAACTGACAAGGATAAGCCCTGAGATGAAAGACAAGTATTACGGGAAGGAGTCCGATTATGTGAATGAAGGCGCTCCTGCATCTGCTGACGTGAAGGCAGAGGCGAAGGCTGAGAAGAGAGAGAAGCCTGCGAACAAGGAGCCGAAAAAGGCTGCAAAACCCAAGCAGAAGCAGAAAACGAAGAAAAAGAAGTAAGAAGAGGATAATAAAGAGATAACATAGGAAGTGATTTATATGGGAGGACTTGAAGAAATGGCTAACAAAACCAATATCACGAAGGTCAAAGGTTATGAATTGGTGCCGACTCCGGAAAATAAATTGATTTTCCAGGAACATGAGTATGTCGGAAAAGAGCCTGACACAAAATTTGTCTATAACACGATAAAGAAAGTTGCAAACAGAGTTGGGATGAAAGATATCCATGTGGCATCCTGGGATTGTGCTGATGAAGAGAATGGGATAGAAAAGATGAAGCTTGGGTATTATTTCGGCAAAGCCTTCACGCAGCATGTGATAGGGCCGAATATATTCAGCCAGCCAGTCTCTGTTTCGGCGCATAAGGGCCATTCGTCAAATATATTCATTTTTTCAGGCCATTATGGAGTATGGCAAAGGCCATCTGACAAGAGGATATTATGCGGTTATGTTGAAAGCGAGCGTGATGGGACCCTTAGGCCAACATGCGGAGCTATGGGTCATGTGCTAAACAGGCTTATAGGCAAAGAAGAGGTTCCGAAAGACCTCCCTGAATGGGATGAAGATAAGATAGGGAAGATTGTTATCGGGCTTATGCCATTCAAGGACCAATTCAGGAAGATATATGATTCAGGAGCGGATCATGACGAAAAGATGTCCAGAGGGATGGATTTCATGGTAAGAAAGAATATAGATGTGATGACATCAAGATTAGTGGGGATATTGAAAGGATTACCTTCTCACGGCAGCGACCATGATGATAAGAAGCTTGTATTTGGTATGCTCACGATGAACAGATGCAAGTATTCTGATACTGCCTTGATAACACATGCATATCTCATCGAGAAGGGGATTGTTTATGATTTAAGGGAGCATAAAATATGATTGGATTGAAAAAAGCATGAAAGAAAAGTATGAAAGCAAGGATAAAAGATGGCGCTCGACATAAAACCGACAAGAAGCGAACTGATAAAGCTCAAGAAGAAGATCAAACTGGCTAAATCGGGCTATAATCTGCTGAAGAAGAAGAGGGATGGGCTCATCCTGGAATTCTTCGAGGTATTGAAGAGGGCGAAGACCCTCAGGCAGGAGCTTGTCGGGGAATATGAGAAAGCCCTGCATGCGATAAACATAGCGAGGGTTTCAGACACGGATGATAGTATAAAGTCTTTGGCCATGGCCATCCAGCAGCAGCCCGAGATAAGCCTGAAGACGAAGAACATCATGGGCGTCAAAGTGCCTCAGATAGAGAGCCAGGGCATCCAGAAGAGCATGTTCGACAGGGGATATGGGTTTGTAGGGAGCTCTGCAGCGATCGACGAGGCTGCAAAGGCGTATGAGAAGGTCGTCGAGAAGGTCATCCTTGCAGCTGAGATAGAGACCTCGATGAAAAAGATGCTCCAGGAGATCGAGAAGACGAAGAGAAGGGTGAATGCATTGGAATTCGCAGTGATCCCGAAGATGCAGCAGACAGAAGCGTTCATAAAGCTGAGGCTTGAAGAGATGGAACGCGAGGGCATATTTAGATTGAAGAGGATTAAGGCGTGAAACCGGCTCTGTCCTGAAACCGCAAACCTTAAAAACCCCTATTTTTCTTAACCTATTGTTATATATGCACTCAATTTTTTTTATATTGCGTCCGGTGAGAATATGATTCCAGAAAACGAGATAAACAGGATTAAGGAAGAATTAGACAACTGCAAAAGACCCTTGTTCTTTTTCCATGATGATGCTGACGGGCTCAGTTCATTCCTCTTGCTTTACAGGTACAAGAACGAGGGAAAGGGTGTTGTCGTAAAGACGCATCCCAGGATGGACATAAGGTCTGTGAGGAAAGTTACAGAATACCAGCCTGACAAGATATTCATCCTTGATGTCCCCATCGTCGAGCAGGATTTCTTTGACAATGTCCTGAAGATGAAGATACCGACAATATGGATAGACCACCATGACCCTGCGGATGTCAAGGGCATACTCTATTTCAACCCGAGGAAACATAATCCCAAGGATGATGCATGCATAACAAGGGTATGCTATGAGGTCGTGAAGCAGGACCTGTGGATAGAGATGACCGGTTCTGTAGGCGACTGGCAGAAATCGAGCCATTGGGACGAGTTTGCTGAGAAATACCCTAATCTTCTGCCGAAAGAGATAAAGAACCAGGAAGATGCGCTTTTCAGGTCAAGGCTCGGGGAATTAGTGAAGATATTCTCATTTGTGCTCAAGGGGAAGACAGAGGACATAATAAACTGCATGAAAGTCCTTACAAGAGTGAAAGACCCTTATGAGATACTTGACAGGACGACATCACAGGGGAATTTCGTCTATAAGAGGTACGAGAAGATAAAGACATATTATGACGAACTACTGCAGAATGCCCTTCATAGGGTAAGAAAAGGGAAGTTCTTCATCTTCGTGTACAAGGGCGAAAGGTTCAGCTTCTCAAGCGAGCTTGCAAACGAGATATTATACCGCAACCCTTCAAAGATAATCCTTGTAGGCAGGGAGAAAGGCGGAGAGATAAAGTACAGCATACGCGGAAGCCATATATTGATACCGCCCATCCTCAAAAAGGCCCTTGAGGGCACCAGCGGATATGGCGGAGGCCATGAGCATGCCTGCGGAGCCTGTGTCAAGGCAGACGAGAATGAGAGGTTCATAGATCAGTTTAAGAAAGCTTTATAAAGCAATATTTTTTAGTTCTATATATGCGCCAGTAGTCTAATGGTTAGGATGGAGGCCTTCCAAGCCTTTGATCCGGGTTCAAAAGAGATGGCAGATATTTCGGCCATGCTGTGAAAGTCCCGGCTGGCGCATTTAATAAATTTCGAAAATCCCAGACGAGCTTGCGAGTCAGGATTTTCTTTACATGATAAATCTTGATATATGATGGAGGTTAAAATGGCAGGATTTGACAAGAATTTGGACAAGGAGATGTTCTCTGAATCGATCAATTTCGAGACCACAAGGATAACGGTGGGTGTTTTCGCATATAATGAAGGGACGCCCAAGCTGCAGGTATCAAGGGAGAACCTCAATAAATCCACGGGCGAGTATACATTCGCAAAGCTCGGCAGGATGCTCAAGGAAGAGGCAGAGAAAGTCATCCCTGTGATGCAGAAAGCGCTCCAGCATATGTGAGGGCATATGTGATAATAATTGACCATAGGAAAGAATGGCAGATAAAAAAACAAGAAAGGGGAAAAGGGATTCTGTAATAGTCCTTTGCGCCCATTCTGATGACCAGGTGTTCGGCGTAGGCGGCACTTTGGCAAAATATGCCAAGGAAGGCAAGAGGATAATAATAATAGTATTCTCCTATGGCGAAAAGAGCCACCCATGGCTTAAGAGAAAGATCACCGTAAAGATGAGGGTCCAGGAAAGCCATGATGCTTCAGAGATAATCGGGGCTGAAAAGACGATATTCTATGGCGTTGAAGAGGGGAAATTCAAGGATATGATAATAAGCAGGATGATAGACCAGAAACTGAGGAATATTTTCAGCAAGTACAGGCCATCAAGGATATTCACCCATTCGTCAGATGACCCTTTGCCGGACCACCGTGAACTAAACCAATTCGTCCTTGAATTCTGCAATATCATAGATTACAAGGGAGACGTGCTCTCATTCGATGTATGGAACCCATTCAAGCTCGGAGAGAGGAACCTGCCGAGGATAGTTGTCGATATCAGCGATACGTTCAAGCTCAAGATCAGCGCATTGAAATGCTTCAGGAGCCAGTGGATGTCGATGGCATCATTGCTCTGGAGCGTCTATTACAGGGCGATAAAGAATGGGTTTGCGAACCACTGCAGGTATGCGGAAGTTTTTTATAAGATAAGGTGATTGCTCTGGGACAAGGCATCCAAAATATGCCCAAATATAATTATAACTCACCATAAAATCATCAAACGGGCTCAAGATGGCGGCAAAAAAACTTCTCATAGCTTCGGACTGTTTCCTGCCCAGATGGGACGGCGTTGCAAGATTTCTCGCTGAATTGATACCTAAGATAAAAGATGACTACAAGATAACTGTTGTCGCGCCTGATTTCGATGGTAGCAGGATAAGGATCCAGGGCATAGAGATTGTAAGGGTTCCGACATACAGCTTCAGGTGGGGGGATTTCCCTCCTGCGAAATTCAGCCACAGGACGATAAAACGGCTTGTGAAGGAGAATGATATCATCTTCTGCCAGAGCATAGGGCCTGTGGGCATGCTGGCCATACTGGCCGGCAAGAAATTCAGGAAGCCGGTGATATCATTCATCCATTCAATCGAATGGGAGCTTGTGCCGAAGAGCGCTTCCAAGGTCATGTTCGTCGTCAGGTATGAAGTGAAGAAGATAGCGAAATGGCTCTACAACAAGGCGACATTGCTGCTGCTGCCTTCTGAAGATACTGCAGACGTGCTGAGGGAAGCAGGTATAAAGACGACTATGCATGTCATCCATCTTGGCGTCGACACGAAGAGATTTTCGCCGCCTGAAAGCAAGGATGCGGCGAAGAAAAAGATAGGGATCGGGCATGAAAGCTTAGTGATAGGATACACGGGGAGGATAGGCAGGGAAAAGGACCTGAAGACATTGTATAAGGCATTCAGGTCATTGAAGGAGAAATACGGGAACATGAAAGACATAAAGCTCCTGATCGTCGGGAAAGGCCTGGGATTGAAGGATATCTTCGATTCCCTTGATGATGTGGTGCATGTCCCTGTCTCTAACAGCATACAGGATTATCTCAGGGCGATGGACATCTTCGTCCTCCCTTCGCTGACAGAGACGAGCTCATTGGCCACTATGGAAGCGATGGCTTCAGGGCTGCCTGTCGTGACCACTGGGGTGGGCTACCTGAAAGAATATATCAAAGACGGGAAGAATGGCTACATATTCCCAAAGAAGGACCATAGGAAGCTTGCTGAAAAGATTGACAAGCTGATTGTAAATCCTGATCTGAGGAAGGCGATAGGGTCGATGGCAAGGAAGACCATACAGGCTGATTATCCGTGGGAGAATACAGCCAGGGAGATAAAGAAGGTTCTTGATAGGTTTTGAGATGGGGATATGGGTTATTTTTTTAGTTAGTGAGCATTGTTTCCTCTAAAAATAACCACACCCAAAATCCATGAACAAATCGCTATCCCGCCCTATCACCTCAAGGTGCCCGATTCACAGATGGAAGGCATGAGAATTTAATCGTGCGCATTGTGTTAGTTGGGCGAGAAAATGAAGCGGCCATGAGCCGTATTCGGATGTTGTGATGATGGAGGCGAATGGAAGGATGAGTGGGGTGCAAGAAAGTATCAATAACAACGGCCCAAAACAAAACAATCAGTTTCTAATAATAATTAATTTCCCTTCCACAATCCGTGCAGATTGCAGTATTCCCTTGCTGCTATCTTCTTTGCGGCTATGCAGAATACGGCTTCCGGCTTGCCGCCTGGCTTCAGGAATCTCCTGTAAGAAATGCCGTCGGCAATCAATTCTATCCATTCGATGTGATGCACCTCTTCCATCGGGTGGGGCACTGATCCTATCTTGACCTTGAATCCGTCTTTTGTCTTCTCTATGACGGGGACATGCTTTTCCTGGCTTGCATCAGTCGAATTCTCCTTGAGGGGGATCATCTCCTTTCCGCAGCAGACCAACTGGCCGCCGCTTGCATGCACTACTTCCACCATATTGCCGCATACGCTGCATTTGTATATCTGATTGAGTTCCGTCATTCTTTCACCTCGATGTTTTTATGCTGCATGCTTCGCAATCCTCGCTGAAGCACATGCATTCTGGCTCGTAATAAGCACGTTCGTGCTTGCATGAAGGGCATTTCTCTGGCGGTTCTTTTCCCGCATGGATATAACCGCACTTGCTGCATTTCCATCTTATAGGCTTATCCCTCTTGTAGACTGTGCCTTTCTCGACCATCTCGAGGATCTTTATGTATCTCTCTTCGTGATGCGCTTCTACTTCAGAGACCTCCTTGAAGAGCTTTGCAGCTTCTTTATTGCCTTCTTTCTCTGCCTCTTTCTGCATCTTTGGGTACATCTCAGTATTCTCGTAATGTTCTCCCTCGATTGCAGCCTTGAGATTCGCTTTTGTGCTGCCTAATCCCTTGAGAAGCTTGAACTCGTCTTTTGCATGCTGCATCTCATTCAATGCGGTCTCTTCGAATATCTTCGCTATGTAATGGAAGCCTTCATTCCTGGCGATCTTCGCGAAATAGTCGTATTTGTTGCGCGCCTGGCTCTCGCCTGCGAATGCGCTTTTCAGGTTCTCTTCTGTTTTAGGCATAGTTTCACCCCTGGTTGTTTGGTCAATCGATATTATTCAATGAGTATTAGAAGGTCATTTTTATAGTTTATGTAATCAGCTAGTGGAGGCAACTATCTTCTCAAATCCTCAAACTGACCACATTGCTCATGCCGTTCTCGTCCATGGAAACTCCGTAAAGCGTGCTCGCCTCGCTTATGACACCGTCATTGTGGCTTATGAGTATGTACTGGGCCTTCTCGGAGTACTTCTTGACCAGCTGCGACAGTTTCTCCGAGTTCTTCTTGTCCAGCGCCGCATCGACCTCGTCCAGCACATAGAATGACGCAGGCTCATTCTCCTGTATCGCGAATATGAAGGCAAGAGCAGTCATTGACTTCTCGCCGCCTGAAAGGCTCCTTATATCCATAAATTTTGTCCCGGTTATCCTGACCTTCACTAGTATCCCGCCCTCAAACGGCATCTCATCATTCTCAAGGACAAGGGAAGCCTCCCCTTTTGTCGACAATGCCGAGAATATGTTCTTGAAATTGGCATTCACTACATCGAATGAGCCCATGAAAAGATCCTTCTTCTTCAGCTCGATCTCGTTTATCATGATCAATACATCTTCCTTCTCGAGCACCAGCCTCTCTTTCTTCTTCGAAAGCTCGCTGTACTCATTCTCTACCTGCTCATAGATCTCAAGCGCCCTCATGTTGACTGATCCCATCTTTGTAAGGACGCCTTCGCAGGTGCCTATCTCCTTCCTGAGGTCCTGCTCTGATTTGTTCTTAACGACCTCGACGCCCTCATACTCCTTGAACTCTTCCATGAATCCTGACAATTCCGCCTTAACTTTTGCGCATTCTATGTTTATCTCATTGACCCTCTGCTCGACTTCCCTTGACCTGTCCGAGAGCCCCTCTATCTTCCCATCATCCTTCTTTATCTTCTCGTCTATCTTCCCTTTCTCGGCGAACAGGCCCTTGAATTTTGTCTGGAATTTCTTCTGTTTTTCCTCCCTCTCCTTGAGGTCAACGCCCATGTTTGTTATCTCCTCGTTAAGGAGCTCGATCTCTTTCCTGAAATCATCCTCCTCCTTGTCGAGCTGGGAGTCTATCTTCCTGATGTTATCAAGCTCCGGCATGAGTATGTTGGATGACTGCGCATCGAGGTTCTTCGCTTCGCCGTTCAGGCCCAGCAGCTCCTCCTTGAGCTGGTTCCTCTTGTCCTCGAATGCATTGAGCTCTGCAAGCAATGCAGGATTCCTGAGCTCATTTATCCTGTTCCTTACTTCCTGTCTCTTCGCCTTGTTCTCTGCAAGCTCCTTGTTGCATTCAGATATCATCTCGATTATCCGGTCTATCTTTTTCTCTGATTCGTTCAGTGATTTCTTGTATTCGTCCCTCTGCTTCCTTGATGCTTCCATGTCGCCGGAATCCAGGTGGAGCGATTTCTCGAGCTTTATGGTATCTCCCTCGAGATTGGCCTTGAATATCCTTAATCTCTCTATCTCTTCCTCATTGCTCTTCTTGTCCTTATCGAGCCTTGAGACTAGGGCAGTGGTGTCATCAAGCCTTTTCTCGCATTCCTTGAGATCCTTCTCGATCTCCTTCTCGCTGAAGCCCAAGCCTGAGCTTCCCCTCTTCCTGTGGCCTCCCTGCATCGCTCCGCTCACCTCTGTGAGGTCGCCGTCAAGCGTCGCCATCTTTGCGCTGCCTATGCCTATCCTTCTTGCGACGTCTATGTTCTCGACTATGAGCGTGTTGCCGAAGACATATGAGAATGCGTTCTTGAATTTCGGGTCAAAGCTCACAAGGTCTATTGCCATGCCTACTGCGCCATTCGCCGATTTCAGCTGCTCGACTTCCGGCCTTATCGGCTGCGGCTTGATCTTGTTCAGTGGGATGAATGTCGCTATGCCCAGCTTGTTTGTCTTGAGGTATTTTATGCATTCTGCCGCCGTCTTGTCATCCTGCACTATGATGGATGATATCTTGGGGCCGGCTGCGATCTCCATCGCAAGAGAATATTTAGAGCTTACCTTGCCCAGCTCTGAAACTGTGCCGTAGATCCCCTTTATCTTGTCCTTCTGGTTGAGTATCTTTGTTATCGAGCTCTCTGCGCCAAGCCTCTCCTGTATGGAAAGGCTCTTTGTCTCGAGCTTTGACACGTCTTCCTGGTATTTGAGCATCATCGCCCTTGCATTCCCCAACTGGGCTGCAAGCTCTGAATCGTCGCTCAATCTCTTGTTCAGCTCTGCAGTCGCTTTCTTGAACTCCTCCCTCATCTGCTTGAGCTTCACTATCTGCTCCTTGTTCTCTTTCTCGACTGAGAGGACCTTGTTTATCCTCTCGTCTATGGCCTGTATCTGCAGCTCAAGCCTGTCCTTCTCCCTGAGCATGTCCTGCTGCTTCTGCCTGAGGTCCTGTATCTCTTTCTGCTTGTCCTCGGCGCCCTTGTCTATCTTGTCTATGTCCTTCTCGAGGACTTCCACATCATCAAGCTTGTTCTTCTTCCTGAACTCAGTTATGCTCTTCTCTATGGATTTTATCTCCTTATCCCTGTTGGAAATCTGCTTCTGCAAGTCTGCTTTCTGGTCTTCCAGATTCTTTATCTTCGACCTGAGATCATCATTGTTCTGCTTAAGCTGCCCTTTCCTCTCCTTTATCTTCGACAGCTCTTTCTTGACTGATTCGATCCTGTTCTTCGATGTGGCGATATCGACCTTGAGCTTCTCTATGCCCTTATTCATGTCGATCTGCTCTTTCTCGCCTTTCTCCTCTATCTCCTTGTTTATGTCATCTATCCTCTGCCTCAATGTTTTTATCTCATTCTTTATCGCGCTTATCTCGCTTGTCTTCTCTTCCACAAGCTTCTTCTGCTTGTCAAGCTTTGCGTCAAGCTCTTTCTTCTCTGATTCCCTCCTTTCGATCTGCCTGTAGATGAGCGAGGCCTTGTTGACCTTTATCTGGTCCTTAAGGTCCTTGAATTTGATTGCATGATCCCTCTCGTTCCTCAGCTCGTGCAGGTGGGTCTTCCTCTCTGCAAGGACTATCTCCGCTTCCTTGAGCTTCTCCTCGACCCGGTCCAGCTCTGAGACTGCCTTGACCTTCTTGTCCTCATAGATTGAGATGCCCGCAGTCTCCTCGACAAGCATCCTCCTCTCCTCGGGCGACATCTCGACGAACCTCATGATGTCGCCCTGCAGGATTATGTTGTAGCCGTCAGGATCGATCTTCGCCAGGGACAAGAGCTCGATGATCTGCTGCCTTGTCCTTGTCTCATCATTTATCTTATAGACGCTCTGGCCGCTTGACCTGACTATCCTTGTGATCTTCACTTCCTTGTCGTCAGTAGGGAATATCTTGCTCGTATTGTCAAAGTATATGGAAACCTCGCCGTCCTTTGCCGGTTTTTTTGATTTCCCGCCATTATAGATGAGGTTTGACGCCTTCTCGCTCCTCAGTGCTTTCGCTGAGCTTTTTCCCAGGACAAAACACAGCGCGTCTAGGACATTTGATTTTCCGGAGCCATTAGGGCCGAGAATGCAGTTGAAATCCTTTCCGAAAAGAAGCTCTGTGCGCTTTGCAAAGGTCTTGAACCCGTGCATCACCAGTTTGTTTATCCTTGTCATTATGAAGCATCTCTTTGTTTGGGGTTTAAAGGGTTGGGAACGATAAGACTAGCTCCAATAAAGCGTTAATATCGGTTTTAAAAGGCTATAAGCCGTATTAGGCCCCTTTCAGTATATGAAATTGGGGAGATTATTTATAAATATTTTGGTGGTTTAAGATGTTTGTGAGCTTTATGCCCTGAATACATGAAAAAAAGCGCTATTGAACATAGGATAACCAACCCCAATGAGATGAATTGCGAGGAACTCAGCCCTAAGAACCTGATATCATAATACCTTAAAAACTCTATGAAAAACCTGCCTATCGAGTAGAAGATTACGCCCCATAATACCACATAGCCATTGAAAAGTTTTCCTGCTGTCTGCCTGTATTTGAGCTCTGTCATCAGTATGAATACCATGATCCCCAGGATAGATGAGTATATCTGTGTAGGATGCATCACTGTATCTCCCCTGAGTATGAGCCATGGCAGATTCGCATGGGATTCCAGGCCATAGCAGCAGCCAGCAGTATAGCACCCGATTCTCCCGAAAAATAATATTATCCCCCCAGAAGGCGCCCATATATCCGCTAATTCCCAGAAATCAAGCTTTTTTATCCTTGAATAAATGAAGATGCCTGCTACCGCACCGATCATGCCTCCGTAAAAAACCATGCCTGCCTTGCTGAAGCTGAACATGGCAAGTATCCTTGATGATAAATCAGGGTATTCTTTCCATGACCATGGGCCGAAAAAATAGAATATCCTCGCGAAGGCGATAAGAAATAAGTAGATGGTTATAGATGACAAGAGGGTGTGCTTCTTCTCATCGCCTAATCTCCTCCTCTTCATCTCATGATAGGCCAGGATTATGCCGATGATCGCCCCGATAGCTGCGAGCACAAAGTAAGGGGAAGTCGTGATCTCCCTGCTTATCACCCAATAAGTGCCGAATTTCTTGTAGAGGATTAGCATAAAAAAGAAATTAAAAACCGCCCTTAAGTATTTACCGGTGGAGGATTTGCAGGAGGAGTAGTTACTGGGGGTGTTGTCGTGGTCGTAGTTGTTGCAGGCGATGCCGTAGTTGTCCCGGCTGTCTGCGCCTGGTCTTTCTTTTCGCAAAGGCCGCAGTTGCATCCGCCGCATCCGCTCGAATCATCTTCGCTTGAACCGCATCCTGCCATGATCACAACAGAGATAAGGCTTAGTATGACCAACAGAACGAAAAAGGTATTGGGTTTCATAAATTTCATCATATCACCTCAGCTGACGGGATTATAGGTTTTAGATATATAAAGTTTCTTGTTTTTGTGTTCTGAAGCGACAAGTAAAAATTTATAAATCCGTCTTCTTATTTATCAGGAATATCTGAGGATATTCGTTCAAAAAAAGGGAAAAATGGCTTCTGAAAAAAAGGCATGGATAATCTCTGTTGATATGGGCTACGGCCACCAGAGGGCCGCTTACCCCCTGAAAGATATCGCCTATGAGAGGATAATCACTGCGAACAGCGACAAGATAGTCACGCCGAAAGAGAAAAAGCAGTGGCAGAGGCTCCAGGCATATTACGAAGGGCTGTCAAGATTCAGCTCCCACCCCTTACTGAAGTATGTGTGGAAGGCCTATGACAAATTCCAGTCGATCTCCCCATATTATCCTTTCCGGGACCTCTCAAAGCCTACCCTCGGCTCGATGCTGACGCACAGGCTCATCAGGAAAAATTTCGTGAGAAGCGTCGTTGACTATGTAAAGATAAAAAAAGCGCCCATAGTGAGCACATTCTTCGCTCCTGCCCTCGCAGCGGCCCACGCCGGAACAAAGGATGTCTATTGCGTCGTGACAGACACGGACATAAACAGGGTATGGGCCCCTGAATTCCCCAAGAAAGACAGGATATACTACCTGACTCCGACAGAGCACAGCACCAGAAGATTGGCAGAATACGGCGTCCCGAAAGAGAACATCTTCTTCACAGGATTCCCATTGCCGAAGGAGAACACGGGCAGGGATATGGAGATACTAAGAAAAGACATAGGGAGAAGGCTTCCTAACCTAGACCCGAAAAAGGCATACGCGAAGAGGCATATGGGGATCGTAAAAAAATGGCTTGGGAAGGATTACAGGACAAGAAGCGACCATCCGCTGACCCTGACATTCGTAATCGGAGGCGCAGGCGCGCAGAAGGAGATAGGCGGCGAAATCCTGAAAAGCCTCAGGGAAAAGATAAAAAAACATGAGTTGAGATTGAATCTCATAGCAGGCACTCATTTTGAGATATACAATTATTTCAGGAGCCTGATAAGCGAGCTGGGTCTGGAGGCCGAGTATGGGACATATGTCAATGTATTATGCGAGCTTGACAAGAGAACCCATTTTGAAAAATTCAACCAGCTCCTCCACACAACAGATATAATATGGACGAAGCCGAGCGAGCTCTGCTTTTACACTGCACTGGGCCTGCCGATAATAATCTCCCCGCCGATAGGGGCGCACGAGAAATTCAATGAACAGTGGCTGACAATGATGGGAACAGGATTCGCCCAGGAAGACCCAAGATTCGTCAACGAATGGCTCTTTGAATGGCTTGATGACGGATTTCTCGCAGAAGGGGCGTGGCAGGGTTTTACAGAAGCCCCGAAATACGGAACCTATAATATAGAGGCCATTGTTTTCAGCAAGAACAAGAAGGATGTGAAATTAAGATATTAGATGGGAGTATTAAGATATTAGATTTCGGTCTTCTTCGGCTTTGCGCGCATGGTTTCGGCAGGATTTTCAGATCTAGTAGCTAGGCATACCAAGAATTTGCCAAATAAATGATGATGATAATTTTTCCGGCTCTGTCCTAAATGTAGGTTAGCAGCAATATTGTGAGGCTCAATTGATAAAAACAGTCTCAAGCGGAAGGGGACGCTCCCTCCGGGAGGGACCCGCTCTTCAGTTTTTACAACCAGAGCCGAGCCGCTGCTAACCCGAGCGAAGCGAGATTTAGGACAGAGCCAATTTTTCCACAACCTTTAAAAACCAAATTCCAATAAATGCCCTTATGCGTTGCTTTAGAGCAGGAAAAAAGAGGTTTAGTAGTTCTGGGAGTTTTCTGAGCCATCCCCATAAAAAAGACAATAAGTCCCAGATAAGCGTCTTTGTCATAATAGGCCTTATTGTAGTGATTGTCGGATCAGTAGCAAGCTATCTCATCTATACGAGGGTTAAAGGCGAGGCAGGGAAGACAGCAGAAGAGCTAATGGAGACTGGAGTGCTGCCGCCATTGAGCGTCTATGTGCAGACGTGCATAGAGAAAGAAGCTCCTCCAGTGATATTCGAGCTTGCAAGGCAAGGCGGCGTCCTTGAGCCGAAAGAAGGGTCCTACATATATTATAACAAGACCAAGCTGAACTATCTCTGCCTTGTCGAAGGTCCCAGCCTTGAATATTCCTGCGTGAATGCCATGCTGTCAAGGCAGGAGATGGAGAGGATACTTGCGAAAGAGATCGCGAACAGGCTGATGAGGTGCGTGAACCTGAAGCCATTCGAAGCGCAGGGCTACTCTATTGATGCAGGCAAGATCTCTGCAACAACGAAGATAGGAAGGAAGGATGTCTTCGTCGAAGTCAATTACCCCATAAGGATCGTAAAAGAGAACGAGGTCACTAATGTCTCGGATTTCAGCTCAGAGATAAACCTGCCATTGGGAGAGCTTTACGAGCTTGCGATGGACATAACCAACAGGGAGATAAGCAAAGGCAATTTTGACATTGATGAATGGATGGTGAAGGATGGCGCAGAGATAATAATCCAGAAGCACAGGCCTTATCCAGACACAGTATACCTCCTTTCTGAAAAGGTCCAGGAGAAATTCAAGCAGGGCAGCATCAAATTCCAGTTCGCATTGCAGAGGAATCCCTCGATAGCGCAGAAGATATCCCGGCAGAAGCAGCTCTATGGGCTGTGCAGGAACAAATATGACGAAGTATGCTTTGAGAATGTCCAGGACGTCTACTGCAGGCAGATCGGAGGGGCCTATAACCCTTCGACAGAAGTCGGCTGCATAGGCAATTTCAAGCAGCCTGCGCAGAAGAAGGACATGTGCGGGGATCACGAATGCAAAGTATGCACGAAGGATATCTGGGGGAAGGAATTCGAGATCCCGAAAAAACATGGTGAGTCATGGTGCGTCTATGACGGCATAACAGGAAAGGGGTATGATTATGTGGGTTCAAGGCATTACAAGCACAGCTGCATCGACGGCGAGGTATATGTTGAAGAGTGCAGGGATTACAGGGAGGAGTTCTGCACAGATGACGGCACGCATGAGATCCCTAAGGCAGTATGCAGGACGAACAGGTGGTATGACTGCAGCTTCTGCAAGAGCGACCAGTGCTGCAATGACATAAGATACAGGGACTGCTTCTGGAATTTTGAGACCACAATAAAGCAGAAATGCGTACCTTATGTCCCTCCTGGCTTAAGGTTCTGGGAGAACGAAGGTATGGACATCTGCCTGAGGGCCAGCAACAAGATGGACTGTGAAGGCATAAGCTGCCCTAACACGATGATAGATGATTCTGCAAGATACTGCTACCAGCAGGCTGACTGCGGGAACTACAGGAACATAGCTGACCAGATAACCAAAGAGGGATTTTTCCAGACTGACCCTGTCGACAGCGTCAGGGAATACATATACCTGCCGAAAGGCTGGAACAGGAACCCATTGAAAGATGGAAGGTACTGGAGCATAACGCTGCCGTCAGAGGTTAAGGAATATGCCCACATAATGATGGATGTGCAATTTGAAGTGAAAGCCGGACAGACAACAGCCATGATGGATTATCCTTCCCCTGTAGGCAATATCCCTATGCTGCTCAGCGCCGCCTTCGAATTCATCGATGAGATCGTCAACCTGGACATCTCAGATTTCCTGAACCCTTTCTCGATGCCCAAGATACATATCGTTGATTTTGAGCTGTGCTCTGTCTGGACAGCGCCGACTTCGAAGAATTACTGCGTATTGTGCGGAGCTGATCATGCTAAGCCCTGTACAGAATACATGTGCAAAAGCCTGGGTGAGAGGTGCCAGTTCAAGATTGAAGAAGGCATCCCGAAATGCGAGCTCCCCCCATTATCTGACAAAGAGGCCCCGATTATAGAATTCAATGAAGGCGCATTGACAAAAGGGTACATTGCAGAAAAGACTGAGCTTGCAGGCAATCCCGGAGTCAGGATAACGCCCATGATAAGGCCCCACAAGCCGTTCACATTCGGGATAAAGACTTCTGAAGAGTCCAGGTGCAGGCTGAAGCTTTCCCCGAGATTCGAGTATTTCAGCCTGCCTTCGTTCTGGTTCAATGACCCCGGGTTCAAGACAGAGCATAATCTCACGCTTAGGATGCCTCCAAAGCTGAGCATCCCTCAGAAACTGCTTGATTTCCTGAATATGACATCGACAAGCGACATAATCCCCTTGCTGGAAAACCTCGGCCCCACTTATGAGTATTACAAGGAAAGGCTGAGGGATAAGCTTGAGATCTATACGATGATAACAGGGAAGGACATCATAGAGGAGATAGACCCAGAGGTCAAGAAAACAATAGAGCTCATAAGCAGCATGACACCTTACATAAAAACTGTCGTGAGGAGCATGATAGATGAATTCACAAAAGGCGGCTATTACATATTCGTAGAATGCTCTGACAGGGCCGGCAACATAAACAAGGGAGAATTCTTTGTGCAGTTCGAGGTTGATGCAGACTATGTAGATAAGGAAGCGCCAATAATCGTCTACGCAAGCCCCCCAAACAATTCAAAGATGAGCAGGACCAAAGGATTGACAGAGATCTCATTGTTCGTGGATGAGCCTGCCGAGTGCAGATACTCTTATGAGGATATGGAGTTCAAGGATATGGAGAAGAGCTTCATGTGCAACACAGGATACCATATAAGCCCTGTGGCCGGCGGGACTTATGAATGCACGGCGAATGCAGAGATGAAAAACTCAACAAGGATATTCGTAAGATGCAGGGACAACCCCTCAAAGACAGACCTTTATCAGCTTGATGTGATACTTGGCAATGAAACAAGGATCATAGGCATAGACAAGTACAATTACTCCAACTATTCCAACCTTTCGCCAGAGATGTATGTGAATGTCACAGAGGATTCTATAGAGGTTCCTGCAAAGACAATAGAGGATGTGGGATTCAGGATAAAGCGATTCCCTGTTGACCTTAAGATATACCTGCCTGAAAACAGGGATTGCAGGTACTCGAACTCGAGCCAGGAATTCAAGGAGATGGAAGGAAGATTCGGGAGATGCAGGATCAGCGAGAGGATCGAGAGGGGGCTGTACGAATGCGATGCCGATCTTGAGCAGCCATCCGAACCTGACATCTTCATAGGGAACCTTACGCTGAAGCTGGATAAAGCGGCTGATGACGGCATTACAAGCGGGTATATGAGCGATAATGTGGATATAAATGCCGACAGCGGGAAGATTGATGTTGTTGTGGGAGGCAAGATGGCCGGCGAGAGCAGCATAAATGTCAATAGCGAAGAGATCGTGCTTGGCATCAATGTAAGCGGCAGCGCAGAATGCAGGTACATGGAAGATGAGGGGATATTCGGCGACATGGCCTGCAATGAGGAGGACAACAGCACAATATGCACAAGGCCCATCACAATAGGGGACGGTGTCAGTGTAAAATTACAGTGTACAAACACTTCGGAGACAGACGAGAAGAATTATGTCTTCTACATCGGCTGCTCTGACATCAATATCACAGAGGGGAACGTGAACAATGAGAGCTATGTCTATGTCTCTTCAGAGGCAGAGCCTCTGAATATCACTGTAAAGCCGTCAGGAGTGATAAGCGAGAAGGAGACTGAGCTCGTCGTGAAGGTTTCAGGCTCTATATCGCGGGACAGGATAAACTGCGGCTATAATGAGAATCCGTTCTATGGCATGCTTGAGATGCAGAAGATCGCAGATGACAGGTTCGGGGCGCATATCACAGGGCTTGAGAACGGGAAGAAATACAGGTATTATGTGCAGTGCTATGATTCTTACGGGAATGAAGCTGAAGGGTTTACAGAGTTTGAGGTTGTGATTTGAAGGTTTTAAAGATAGTGAGTTATTTTTCTTAAGGAATTTTACCTATGAAGGCATGTTGTTAGGATAGTGCGCTTTTTGCGAATTGATATTGGGCGCTTTTTTTCCTCTAAAATTAACTCTCCCTTTTCTATCAACTCATCAATATCCCACCCTACCACCTCAAGGTGCCCGATGTGCGGCTGAGAGCAGACTGAGTTAGTTGTGTGCATTGTAGTTGTTGTGCAAGAAAAAGAAATCTCAGCGAGCGATATCGGGCAATTGTGCGGTCATCGCGAGCGGAATGATCAGGGTGGTGCAAAAATGTGAGATATAAACAGTAAAAAAAACAAAACAATCTAAAACCCTTATTTATCCTAGCCCAATCTGCCCAGCTATGCCTTTCACTGCATCAATAGCTATCCTGAAGAATTCGTCCAATGCCAACCCTGTCTTCTCTATCTCCCTTACTGATTCCCTGCTGCAGTTCGCAGCAAAGCTCTTTTCCTTGAATCTTTTCATGAGGCCTTTTGCTTCCATATCCGATACTTTCCTTCCTCTCAATAAAGCATAGGCATATATTATCCCCGTCAGTGTTTCAGAAGCTATCAATGCGTGCTCGATCTTCTTTGTCCTCTGCTTATCCTTAAATTTTGGGATCAGATCATGGCCGTAACCGTGAGATTGTATTATCTGGATGAATCCTTCATCAAAACCGTTCTCTTTCAGTATCTCTTCTGCTTTTACAGTGTGCTCAGAGACATTGTCTTTCGTGACAGCCCAGTCGACATCATGCAATAGCCCGATCATGCCCCAGTATCCTTCATCCTCTCCGAAATGCCTTGCCAGGGCTTTCATGATCGCCTCTGTCTCGAGGTAATGGTTCATGTCGCTCTGCTGCTGGGGCATTGATCTGAGGAGAGCTAATGCCTGGTCTCGGGATATCATCAATATTCCCCCAATCTCCTCTGCCCTTTCTTCTTCGAGAATTCTTTGTAAGAAGCCCAGCTCTTCCTGAATATCTCAGGGAATTTCTTCCAGTTCTCCTCAAGGAATTTCCTTGTTGTGGGATCAGCAGGATATCCTGAGCCGAAGTCCTCGCCTATCTTTTTGTGGATCTTCTCTATCTCCCTGTCCCTTGTGACTTTCGCTATTATTGAGGCTGCAGATACGACAGGATATTTCTCATCAGCCTTGTGGTCTGCGTGCAGCTCTGTCTTCGCCTTGAGCTTTGTCCTGAGATAATTTGAATAGGCATTTATGTTGTTAGATGGGCAGTCTATGTAAGCGATATCAGGAGCCAGATTGTTTATCATCTCTATGGTGTGGTCTGCCTCGAGCCAGTTGAGGTTGGTCTCCTCGGATTCCACTGCCTTGTCTATCTCCTGGGGGCTTACGACAATCACCTCGATCTTGGCTGCAGCTGCCTTTATCTTAGAGAACATCTCTTCCCTCTGCTTAGGGCTGAGCTGCTTTGAATCCCTGACCCCTATCCCTATCAGCTTCTTCTCATCCTTCTTGTCGATTGTGAGCGCGCACATCACCAATGGGCCGATGACGGGTCCTCTTCCGGCTTCATCAATCCCGCATATGGTTGTCATTTTTACCTCTCTGAGCTACTTTACGGCCCTATTGCCTTCCTCTTTTTTATATCTTTCCAATATCCTTACGATTTCCTCTGTTTTCTTTGTCTTGCCTATCCCATCCCTCAGCACAGCGCCTCCGAAAACGCCTTTCGTGAAGTAATTTGCCTGCAGTTTGAGTTTCCTGAAATCCAGGCCTTTCTTCCTCGCCAATTCAAGGTATTCGAAGAACAGGTTTATCTTTTCAATGGCCTCAAGTTTATCGTATTTCCCTTTTTCTATATAATCATTGCACTGCCTGAACAGGAAAGGATTGCCCATTGCTGCACGGCCTATCATCACATAATCGCAGCCGGTCTCGTCGAGCATCTTTTTCGCGTCTTCTGGTTTTATGACGTCGCCATTGCCGATCACCGGGATAGAGACCTTCTCCTTTACGAGCTTTATCGATTTCCAGTCTGCTTTTCCAGTATAGCCCTGGTTCTGGTATCTTGCATGGACAGTTATTGCAGAAGCCCCTGCTTCCTCGCAGATCTTCGCTATTTTTATGACATTGTTCTTCGTCTTCCTTATGCCGAGCCTTGTCTTTATGGCAACTGGCAGCCCTACGCCGACAAGACCCTCGACTATCTCTTTCACTTTATTGGGCCTTTCAAGCAATGCAGAGCCTGCCCCCTGCTTTATTATCTTTGAGGCCGGGCATCCGAGGTTGAAATCAATCACATCGCAGACGCAATTCTCCTTGAGGTATTCTGCGGATTTTATCAGGGAATCCGTGTTCTGGCCGAACAATTGTATGCCTATGGGCCTTTCTTCCCTGCATGTATCCAGCATATCGAGTGTCCTGCTGTTCAGCCTTGCCAATGCATTCGCAGAGATCATCTCAGTGAAGCACATGCCTGCGCCGTATCTCCTGCATAACAGCCTGAAAGCTACGTCAGTTATGCCGGCCATAGGCGCCATGATGGTTTTGCTAGTTAGTTTTGGAAAGCCCATTATCAAAAACTATATAAACTACCTATATAAAGATTGCTTTATGGAAGATATAGAGTATGTCGGCGTGAATGAGCTGAAAGACAGCGACAAGGCAGACCTTGAAAAGCTCTGTGCTGAGTATTACGGCAAGGTCAAGAGAAAGATAAAGAACATAACTCACCTGAAGATCCATGTCAAAGACCATGGCAAGGGCGGGAAAAGCAAGTTCTCTATCCACGTCCATGTCTCTGCCCCTACAAGGTTTTTTGAGTCGACTGCTTCTGACTGGGATTTCGCAAGGACACTGCACATGGCCTTCAATGAAGTAGAGAAGCAGATTGAGCATGCGTTCCATGACGATACGAAGTTCTATGAGCATAAGAAGTAGATTGATGTTAATTCTTAGAAAAATGGAAAGGAATAGCGAGGGGTGGATTTGAATTCGGCAGCAGCCTTTCCTTCTGCTTCCACCGACCTTCGGGTTTCTTAAGATTTACCTTATGAGCCCGACGGGCACTCCTGGCTGCCCTACCTCGCTATAATACAGTTTAAAAAGGGTTTATTTATAAGGTTTTTGATGTGGGTGGCGGTTTATTTAAGAAAATCTTTATAAATACCCTAAAACCCCTCATTTCCATTGCCGCGGTGGCACAACCCGGTACTGCGCAGGATTGCTAACGTTGTGCAGAAATCCTGTTTCCTTCGGGATATCCCGGTTCAAATCCGGGCCGCGGCGTAGCGAAGCGGAGCCAAGGCACGGACTCGAAAATGCCAGACGAGCTTGCGAGTCGGCATTTTCTTTGTCCGGGCCGCGGCGTATTATTTTCAAAAAAAGAGGAGAATGATGAAAAAGATACAACTTTTGCCCATTCTTGTTTTCTTGCTCGTTTTCATGCCCCCGGCATATGCAGACGATGATTTCTGGTTCTACAAGAGCAGCTATCTCATGCTCCAGCCGACGATAACAACATACTTCCATATCGAAGGGAAACCTAATGTCCGGATAGAATATGTAATCGCCAATATCTCTTTCTTCCCAAAACAGACGAACACACAGGGCATACTGGAATCATACTATGAGCCTGTGCCGAAGATAGACAAGGATGTACTGTCGTTCATCTGGAACGGACCATCATTAGGCAAGAAAGAGATAACTATAACAAACCTTGTGAGGATACAGAACACCCCCCCAAAAGTCAACAGAAAAGTGGGGTTTCCATTGAAGGAGGAGGACATACCAGGGGAATATGAAGTTTTCACAGAACCTTCCGAGATAATCGACGTGAACAGCAGGATAATAGGCATAGCCTCTGAACTTGCGTCAGGCGAGGATGATGCGTTCGTCGTAGTAGATAAGATAGCAGATTGGGTGAACACGAACATATTATACAATCTCAGCACTATAACTGTAGAAGCCTCGCAGAAATCAAGCTGGGTCATCGAGCACAGGGAAGGCGTCTGTGACGAACTTACATCATTGTTCATATCTATGCTGAGGTCTTTGGGGATACCTGCAAGATTCGTTTCCGGGATCTCCTACACCAACCTCGACATATTCAAGAACAAGTGGGGCGCGCATGGCTGGGCTGAGGTCTATTTCCCGGGCTATGGCTGGATCCCCTTTGACGTCACTTATGGGGAATACGGCTGGGTCGACCCGACGCACATAGTCTCAAAAACAGCAGATGATGCAGGAAAATTCACTTCCCAATACATATGGAAGGCAGAGAACGGCATAAGCGTAAAAGCGAACGGCCTTGACACCGATGTCAAAGTCGTTGAGATCGGGCCCCAGAAGATACCGTTCTTCACCATATCAGCATACGTGCTTGAAGAGGAGGTTGATTTCGGCTCATACAACCTTGTGATCGGGAAAATAAAGAACCTTGCGGATTATTACCAGTCATTAGACGTATACCTCTCCCAGACGACAAGGCTGAGCTTCATAGACGGCAGCAAAAGGCACGTCCTGCTGAAGCCCAATGAGGAAAAGAGCCTTTACTGGATAATGAGAGTGGATGACGATCTCGACAAGGATTACATGTATACATTCCCCGTATCAGCCTATACCATAGAGAATGTGACATCAGTCGTGTCTTTCATGGCTGTCGATGATGCGAGGCATTATTCCCTGGATTATATAAACAGCTCATTGATGCAGAGCAGGGTCGAGGAGAAGCTGGTCTATTCAAGGAATGTGAAGTTGGAGTGCGAATCTGAGAAAAAAGAGTATTATGAATATGAAAAGCCGCTGATAATGTGCGTCATGAAAAACACAGGCAATGTCTTCCTTAAGAACATGAGGATATGCATGAAAGACGAATGCATGGAGAAGAATCTCGGCATAACAGAAGAAAAAGAGTTCAACTTCACCGTGCATGACAAGGAGATGGGGGAGAATGAGGTGAAGATAACCGCCAGTGATGAAGATGTGTCAAAATCGGCCTATGCTGATTTCAATGTGCTGGACAAGCCTGAGATCGTATTAGGGGATGTGGAATACCCATTCAATGCCACATATGAGGGGGATTATGCGTTCAAGATAGACCTGAAGAAAGCGTCAAAATCCGAACCCCTGGATGTTGATATATCCGTAAAGTTCCACAGGACGCCTGTAAATTTCCATTTCGGCAATATGAGCAATAACAAGAGGTTGGATGTTAGTTTCGAAGGCAGCGACCTGACTGTTGGAAGGAACAACATAACTGTATCGATAAGCTACAAGGACAAGAACGGAAAACAATACTCCCTGGAGAGCAGATACGGGCTGAACCTTATCGAGCCGAAATGGTGGCAGAAGATGATGATATTCATAAGGACCTTATTTTGAAAGCGATCATGCTTGCAGGGATAACCTCATACATTTTTATGTTTCTTGTCTTTTATGTGCGGATGTCTCTTTTTTAAGACTGCCATCCAGGCAATGGCCATTGACACTGCCAGAAGCATGACAATCCTGGTCAGGAGATTTATTCCCTTCAAAGGTGCGGCCTTTTCCAGATGAGGCTCTTCCATTATCTCGAATGTATCATAAGCCTCTGCAGATGTGCCGGAGTATGTTATCCTGCCTAACAGCATATACTTGCCTGGCTGCATTGAAGATGGCAGCCTATGCTCCCTTGTTATGGATGATTCTGCCGTCACAGCAAGGGTTTCTTTTGAGGAACCGTAAACAACTTTCTTGTCCATGTCTGTTATTTCAAGTGTCATTTCGACGTCCACTGGCGTCCCGTTCAGACCTATGTTCGACATATCGATGTTCTCGCGTATTGTGCCGCCAATAAAGGCTTTTTTGGAATCCTGGGCTAAGTTCAGCCTTATGTCAAAAAGGGGCTTTCTCTCCTTCACCTCTATGACTATGCTTATCATCTCATCCGCTGCCGCTCCTTTTATGATCGCTTTTCCCCTGTAGATTCCCGGTTTTGCCGTGGTCTTGACATATATGTCAAGCCTTATCCTGCCAATCTCTCCTGGACCCAATGTTATTGTGTTCCTGTCAAGGACAGCAAAATCAGTTAAACCATCCAATGTGATGTTGAATATTGATCTTGTTTTTCCGGAGTTGTTTATTTCAATATACCTGCTTTGCCCTTCTCCGCTGAAGAGAGAGCTTGTCACAAGCCCGGATGGCAATTCTGCGCTTACATTCGCCTCTTCCTTCACAGCAGGCCTCTTCCTATGGCCTACCATCTCTTCAGCCTCAGCTGACGGTGCCGGATTGACAGTCAGCCAGAATGTCTCGCTTGAGCTGTTGTAATTACCGCTTCCGGTGTTCACAGCAGTCACATTGTAGATCCCTGCAGCCAATGTGCTGTTGTAATAAGCTATCAGGCCAATGGAGGTATTCGCCAATGTGCCGTTGAGGAAGATGTCGGAGCTTCCTGCGCTGGTCACTCCGCTGGCATTGAATCCCTCAGGGTTTGTTATTGTTAGGTTTGCCTGCGTTCCGTTCAGGTATAGTCTGGTTGTTGTCGATGCCTTGCTCACCATGAGCCACCATGTAGTGTAATTGCCCGTGTAGTTCTCATTGCCTGGATTGACGCCAGTGACATTGTAATGGCCTGCTGACAGGATTGTATTGTAGTGGATTGCTGTTGTTGATGAGGATTCATTCGCTGTTGTGCCGTTGAGGTATATCACAGCATTGACGGCAGAAGTAATCGCCGTCATGTTGGTCCCATAGCTGTAGATTATCGTGATGTTCGCTTCTGTGCCATTGAGATAGAGGTTTGTGCCTGTGTTATTCTTGTTAACTGTGTAAGTGTATTGATCTGTCGAATTATAATTGCCTGCAGAGTCATTCGCTATCATCCTCCACGCATAGTATCCTGCCTTCAGATCAGTGATGCCATAGAAGAACATGTTTGTGTTGTTTCCTGCTGAGTAATTCTGTGATGTTCCTGTGAAATTGTGCTCTATAATAATGTTCAGCACACCGATATTGTCTGTCCATGTAACATTGAACTGGTAGGATTGGCCCGGGGCATAAGCCGCAGGGTCTGCAGGGTATTCTGCAGGGCTGGATGGCGCAGGGGGGGTTGTGTCAGCAGTTATATTGACGCCGTTTGAGAACACTCCAGTCCCGTTAAGCCCATAGGCATCGACCGGGGTCACCTTCACTGTCCAGTTGTCGCCTGCTGTTGTCGCGTCAGCATGAGTCACATTGGTCTTGTTCTCATAGAGAAGCTTTACTTCGTTTGCCGAGAGGCTCCTGTTATAGACCCTTAAATCATCGATAGAGCCATTGTAAAATGCTGAGAGTTTGCCGCCAACATAAAATAATCTTACAGCAGTGCCAGCCCAGGCATCACAGGGTATGCCCGTAAGATTATTTGTGTCCGCCAATGTCCCGTTGACATAAAGGGAAAGCATCTTTGTTGAATCGTCATAGACAGAGACAACATGCTGCCATGAATCATAGGTAGGGTAGAAGTTTACAAACTTTGATGCGTTTGTTCCTGTGCATAATCTTGAATCCAGGCGGTTGTAAGTGCCGAAATATCCAAGGTTTCCGACATTTCCCTTTACTGGAGCATACACCACACCCCAGTTGTTTGTTCCGGGTTTTATCCAGACAGACACTGCCCTGCTCTGGTTTTGGGGTATATTGGCAATATAAGTTGTTTTTATATAAGCCGTTGTCCCGTTGAATGAATAAGCCCCAAACCCATTATGGCCTCCTGTCGGATTCCATGTGGCATTTGTGTTTGTTCCATGGTAATTATTGCCGGAGAGATCATACGTCTTGTTATTCCGGTCTGGCGCAGTCATCGGCATATTGAGGATTGTGTCCGATACTCCATTCCTGTACCAGTTGTAGTTCAATTCAACATTATCTGCATCAGGATCGCTTGCTGCACCAGGATTCGCAGTCAGGTTGTCTGTCGTGAGATTGTCAGCCGATGTAGCGTTCAGCAGCACAGAGGATATCACCGGAGCGGCATTGATCGTGAAATTCTCCCCCTTGATCCATGTGCCGTTTATCCTTGAGCCGTTCACATAGGGTATGCCCCATAAGGAGTAGTTGCCAGAACCAAGCGTGAAAGCAGACAGCGCGATTGTCATATTAAGTGCAGTAGTGTTGCCCATGAATATCCTGCTTGTGTTGCCTGTCCTGTTTGAGTAGATCTCATAGGTTACAGTCTTCAGGGAGCTCTGCTTTGTCCAGTTCGCCACAAAACTCCGCCCCGGATTGAATGTCACAGAGCCAGGGTAAGTCATGTTGGCCTGCCCGCAATCGCCAACCATAGGAGTGATGCTCTCTTCATAGAAGTTTCCTTCTTCTCCAACACAATATGTATTGGTTGAATTTGAAGATATACTTCTAAAATAAAAATTATTTAGCCAGATATTATTCCCTGAATTATTAAGCAATATGCTCTCTGTCACTTCAGATGGGTCAAAAAATGTGTTTCGGGTTATGTTGTTGCCTGTGCCTGTTATGTTCAAAGGGTGATAAGCAATCTCGAACACAGAATTATTTATTATGTTGTTATCGGTCAATATATCTATGCCTTTCCCTGAGAATAAGCTGTCTATGAAATTTACTGAATCAATCGTGTTTTCAGAACCGATGTCTAAAAGTATTCCCAAACCCCAATCTTGAAGTATCATATCTTTTATCGTATTGTTGTTGTTCAGGACTTTTATACCTATATCCTCTCCATCGCCAACCAATGTCGAGCCGTTCAGATATAAAGTATTGTTGCCTGTCCTGAAAGCAGTTGAAGTCGTCTCGTTCGCCCTCAGATAAGGCGGGTCTGTGCTGCCTGAGATTATCGCGAAATTGCATTGCGTCTCGTTCTGCCATGTGTAATTGTTTCCTGCTCCGTTCTGCGCCCATGTTATGCCATTGTCGCAGTCACAGCTTCCTATGCCCCCTGCAAGAGTATGCTCGAGGTATTCGCAGGAGTATGTGCTGTCAAGATGTCGGCATACGAAAAGCCTTCCTGTCCCCAATCCCACATCCACAGTCATATTGAAGGCAAAGCAGTTTATGTCGTTGTTTCCGAAAACTACTGTTGATACATCTTGGTCATCTGCATTGACTGCAACAACACCATTGTCTGCATCGATGAATAGCGGGTTTATCTGATTGTAGTCGCTGTTGTTATAGATTATCGGAGAAAGCGAAGCAAGATAGTCGTATGTTTTGCCCGTGTATGTCGAGTTTGTGAATACTATCCCATCGCCTGAGAGGTTGTATTTAGCGACATCCCCTGCAAATAACTGCTCAATCTCATCCTTGCTCAAAGTCCTGTTCCATATCCTGAACTGGTCTATTGATGCGGTTTGGTAGAAATACCCTCCTGCGGTATCAAGATAAGCCGCACCTATTGTAAGGCCTGTGAGTGCAGGAATGGAGTGACCGCCTTCATTGCTCGCTTTCAATACCCCATTGATATAAACGGCATTGGTAGATGGAAGTTCTGTTGCACTATT
>Ga0210057_1000643_pt1 | contig 57139 bp, 56 predicted proteins | sample CryGeyCG2114_010_2_FD_183968 | JGI IMG/M metagenome (GOLD analysis project Ga0210057, IMG submission 183968) | Groundwater microbial communities from aquifer - Crystal Geyser CG10_big_fil_rev_8/21/14_0.10 (SPAdes) (version 2) | ecosystem: Environmental > Aquatic > Deep subsurface > Groundwater ...
TTGAATTCTCCATAGGCAGTATCCACATCTTCTCTGGCTGTCTGAATTAAGACATTTTTGATATCCTCTTTAGCCTTTTCAATATCTTCGGAATTGATAATCTTCTTGGTTTTTTGTTGATATTTAATTGCGCCGGAAGTGCTCTTGGCATAGACTTCATCTTGCCACACAGCGGGCAATCCGGGAATAATGAAATGATCTTCACCGATTTTAATATCCTTGCTCGGTTCGTCTGCGTAAACCTCAACTTCAATTTCTCCGTTCGCCGGCACTTCAACTGATTCTTTGGATCTGAATAAAATGCCATCTGAACTCAAAAATCTGGTCGTCGCCACTAAGGGTTGTTTACGATCACGATTATTCACCACAGTGATTTTACCGGCAACTTCCTCGCCCAAGATATCTTCTCCGGTCGCTTGATAGACTTTACTTTGCTCCACTTCAATTTCTCGAACCAAACCGCGCACCGCAGATTCCGGAATCACATAATCCTCATCACGATCATAGACATCAACCACCAGATTATCACTCAGGCTATCATCTTTTAACGACAGGACAATTTCCACTTTTACCAAACTGAAGTAAAGAATTATTGCCAAAAGCACCACGGAGAAAGCAATAAATCCGATTGCCATACGACGATATGTTTTGACAATTTTTTGGGGTCCAACAATTTGTCGGACAGGTTTTTTGTCTTTTTCCTTTTCCTTTTTTTTCTTTTCTCGCGCTTCTCGATCTTCCAAAATTTGCGCCAAAATATCTTCCGGCTCAGACAGTTTTCCCGAGTCAGAAAGTTTTTTCAAATCAACAATTGAATTCTTGTTAACATTATGGCTCAACTTGTTGATCCTAATCTTTGGTTTCACAACTGTTTTTTTCACAGTTTTTTTTGCAGTCTTTTCCACGCTCTCGGATTTAGAAGAATCCACGAGTTTCTTTTTGGTTGTTGTTTTGTTTGAAGTTTTTTTGACAGGCATAACTAAAATAGAAATTTATTCACAGCTATAGTTATTATACAACAAAACGGAAAACATGTCTACAAAAAACAAAAAGCATGTCCACAAAAATATTCCTCAAACCATACTCACCTTCTTTAATTAAATTTAATCAGCTTAATTATTTTTAAAAGACACTTAGTTCTTCTTTTGTTTATTCATTTTTACTGCGCTTTTTTAAACTTTACAGAAAAAATCGGCTCATACTGTGATTGATTTTGATCAACAATTTCCAATTTTTCTCCTTTGAGATAGGAAGTTAAAGCAATATCAGACATCATCACATTGTCGTCATTGATTGAATTTTTCAAATCTTCCAAACGATCAAACTCCGGCCTAAAATCAGCTTTGATTGAATCAACAATTTCTTTTTTCTTTTCCTTAATCTTTTCATAATCCTCCACCACCTTTTGATATTCAGCCGAGCCAGCCAAGGCATCACGGTAGATTGACCGAATGTCCTTCTGTTCTTTTTTAGTAACTTGAATCCGATCAAAAATTTCCTGAAGATTTACCATAGTTTTATATTTAATAACATTAATAATATCTAATCTAATCCAATCTAATCAACCTAACTCAATTTAATTAAATCCTTTATTTAATCAAAAAACAGAAAAAGAAATTTTCTGCTTTTTATTTAATATTCAACACACTATCCAAACATCAACCATTCTGGTCGGAAAATTAACAAAATGCCGATTGCAACCATAATGATTCCGCCGATCAAACTGGACCACTTGGAATAACGGGTACTGATCCCGGTTGCACGTAAAGTAATCATGGCAATAAAGAAAATAACCAAGTCATCAAGCATGAAAAAGAATACATACAAAATCAAATACCCGTAATATTGCCAACCTAGCAGATTATTTAAAGCTAAAATCTGAGTATAAACAGCTGGCAAGCCGGCAGAACAAATCAATTCAACCAAATTTACAGAAAAAGCTAACAAAACAATCCCAATAATCGCCCAGAATAAATTTTTGCTGTAAACAATCTCTTTCATTTTAGCAAAAGTTTTTTGACGCTTTTCAGTGCCAACCACCTCACAACCACTTCGATCTTTTCTATTGAGATACTTTTTAAAATTCCAAACTCCTCCTGCAACGGCAAATATACCGATCAATAAACGTACCCAAAAGATGATCCCAATAAACAGTATTAAATTCAGCCAAGCAGCCATAAAAATAAAATACATCACAGCGGAAGTGAAAATAAACAATGTACCCAAAATCCACATCCTTTTGCGATTCTGCATATTCAACAACATGGAGATCAAAAACAACAGAGCCCACATTGCACAAGGATTAAAACCATCCAATAAACCAATTAATGCTGTAATGATTGGCAAGGAAACATTCACTGGATTGATTTCACCAATGATTGGCAAATTAATTAAATCACTATTTTTATCTTGTCCAACTTGTTCAGCCGTTGTTTCACTCGCAATCAAGGCATCGATTGCTTCTTTAATTTTTTTACCCGTCGTATCATCTGAAGCAAATCCACTGATCACTGTTTCGCCAATAATTGTCATTGGCACTCCAGAAACCTGCTGATTGAATTCAGCCAGATGAGTCTTCATGCGATCCAAATTCTTCTGACTACTCAAAACCTCATAATTATGAATCTCAACTACTTTTTTATAAGTCTCATCTTGTAATAATTTTTCAAAAAAAGCCTCTTCATTGGCACAATGCGGACACCCTTCTGCGTTATAAAAATAAATATCAACTTTTTGTGCAGCAAAAACATTTGGGATAAATAAAAAAAATGATGCAAAAAATATAGCAATTAAAAATATCTTCTTAAACATACTCAATCTTTTAGTCCTTTTTAATAATCTTAATGGCTTGACCAAGAATTAAAGCCTGTGCAATCTTCTGATATGCGCTGGATAAAATCCGTTGGAAAGTGCTCTGTGAAGTATGCATTTTTTCAGCACAACCTTCCTGGTCCATCTTTTCTATGTTTTTAAGGCGCAAAGCCTCAACTTCCTCCAAGCTTAATTCCACTACCTTTAATCTGCTCAAAGGCACACCTTGCGGCTTGAAGAAATCTTGCTTTGGCCGAAAATCAATCTTGCGACTCATTCTTGGTCTGACCATAGATGTTTAATTGTTCCTACCCCTGGCACGAAGGCCTTGAGCATTGCGTCCGAGTCTTGGACGACGAGGTTGAACAGTCTTCTCCTCAGGAGAACAATTGCCCAATCCACGTCCAGTGCCCGCACCCAATCCTCTGGGACCGGTTTTGTCTAAACCTGACATAGCTTTGACTTTAGTGAATTATATTATGAGTATATACCCATAATAATAATTCGTCAAGTGCTTGCCAATAACACTATTTATCCTTATGCTCTTCAATCAGTTCCATAATTTCATCTTTTGTTCTCTCTCCGGTAATACGCATGATTTCATGATTCTCTTTGTCTAAGAAGATAAAAGTCGGCAGAATATCGTTTACTTCATATTTTTCAACCTCGGCTTGATTTTGATCATAATCAAAATACTCTGTTTTCAACCAAGGGGCTTCCTCTTCAACTTCCTTCCAAATCGGCCGCATCACGATACAGCCGGCGCACCACTCTGCACCAATTTTAATCACTCTCATATTTTTTCTCAATTAATAACAAAAATACAATGAATCATAATCAAAAGAAATCTCAATCATGACTAAAATAAGTATAACAATTATGTCAATAAAAATAAAGAGCCTTTCAAAGGCTCTTGATTATCAGCTATTTCAATCAAATACTTCAGTTCATGATCAATAGTCTATCTAATAAAAACATGCAAAATGACTGAAAAAACAATACCAAAAACAATTGCTAATATTATTGTCGGAATCAATCCCAAACTAGCCAAATCACTGACGATTATTCCAACCCCGCCACCAAAGCCTGCGGAAATTCCTGAAATTATTTCTTTTTGATGTCTTCTAATCATAATAGATATTATATATTATTGTTTTTATATTATTCTTGTGTGTTGATACTACTTCTGTTTAAAGTCTAATAAGATTATAACAAAGAAAAAAGGAATCCGCAATCAAGAATAATTTTCTTGGATACTTTCAAAACTTTTCCCAAATATTTTTTTGTTTCCAGTTTTATGATATAATTATAATAGATCAGAAGAATGAACTAAATTCTAAAATTAAGGAGGACTATGCAAAAAATTCACATTCCCCTCACTGTTAAATATCTCCGCAAAGGCGATTATTTGCGAAACTACAAATTGGCGACCAGAGATACTGGCCGACTAATGCTTTTTGCTGGTGATCAAAAGATTGAGCACTTGAATGATGATTTTTTTGGCAAAGGTATTCATCTTGAAGATTCCAATCCAGAACATCTTTTCCAAATTGCCAGTCAAGCAAAAATCGGAGTCTTTGCGGCACAAATCGGTTTGATTGCCAAATACGGTCGGGACTACAAAAAGATTCCCTATTTAATCAAGCTTAATTCTAAAACCAATTTAATTCCCGCTAATCAACAAGATCCACACAGCCAGCTTTTGACAACAGTTTCCGATGCTTTACGTTTCAGTCGACAATCCGGACTAAAAATTGTTGGCATCGGTTACACCCTCTATCCTGGCAGTGAATTTGAATCAGCAATGCTGGCTGAAGCGCAACAGTCAATCTTGGAAGCACACCAAAACGGTTTAATTGCAGTACTTTGGATTTACCCACGTGGCAAGGCAATTAAAAAAGAAAATGATCCCCACCTCTTGGCCGGCATGACCGGATTGGCTTGCAGTTTGGGTGCTGATTTTGTCAAAATCACTGCACCACAGAATGATACAAAAAATAATTTACAAGAAATCATTCAAGCGGCCGGACGCACCAAGGTCATCTTCTCCGGCGGATCCTCTGTTGATCCAAAGAAATTTCTTAAAACATTAAAAACACAGATTGAAAATGGGGCGCAAGGAAATGCCACTGGCAGAAATATTCATCAACTCTCCACCAAGGAAGCAATTCGCATGGCTGACGCGATTACGGCAATCTCATTATTTGATCACTCGGTTGAAGATGCCTACAAAGTTTTTCTTGGCAAAAAAACTTTCAAGAAATAGACAGGTAATGAAGTATTAGACAGAAAAAGAGAAAAAAGGAAAAAAAACTGAAGAAGAATAAAAAAGAAGAAAAGGAAAAAAGTAAAATCAAACATAATAAAAATCACCAATTCTTTTTTGGTGATTTTTATTATACGCCGACAATCTCAATTTTAGATCCTTTGATAGTGATAAAATGTGCCGGATATTCAATCCAACAGCCGGAGTTAAAATATTCAACACGTCGTCCACGTACATGTTTTTCCATATGGGTATGACCGCAAAATACATAATCACAGTCATGACGCCGAGCATAGCGCATCGCGCCCCTGGCCACTTCTTTTGTTAAACGCAACCAACTGCGATTGTTTTTCTTCACCCAATTACTGATTACAACGTTTTTATTTTGCAACTCAAATTTTTTGATAAAATAATAAATTGTTTCAGCAATCTTACTGAGAATAACATTCTTATGCAAAAAACGATCAAATTGATGACCATGAATTGCCAAATATTTTTTACCCTGCATTTCCCAAATAAAACTGTCAAAAACCTTTGCTCCGATTACGCCAGAAAGAATATCCGGCCGACCGTCATGATTACCAACAATCCAAACCACCTTTGTATCTTTGGAAATTTTTCGTAAATATGACAAAACAGCCCAATGCTCAGTGTTTAATCTGGTCAAATCTAAATTATCAAAAATATCTCCATTGACAATTAACTGATCAAAATCATATTTTTTTAATGTCTCAACTAATCTTTTTGTCCGACTGAAACGAAACCCGAGATGGAGATCGGAAACAATCAAGGTATCAACTTTTATTTTCTTAGTTTCTGTCATTTTTTTATTTTTCTCTTTTATTTTAATTTTAATTTCCTGATTACACTTTCATTTTATCTTTATTATACACGAAAAACATATAAAGAACAAAGCTTCCTTTCGGAAGCTTTGTTCTTTATTAATCATCTTCAATCTCAAAAATTTTTAATCACAACTTCTTACCAACCCTAATTACTTCTAATTCAGATTTAATTCAAAAGACTATTCGCATTGAGACGCGGTATTATTAGTAGTTGTTCCGGTACCAAATCCTGGTGAAGGTGAAGCACTGGAGAGCTGGGTATTACATTCTGCAGGCTTTTCAGTAAAGGCAGAACAGATTGAGCTCAACAAACCGGCAGAATCACGGGAGGAATTTGTTTCCACACCATTAACAATCAAAGTTGGGGATCCGCCCACTCCGTACTTTTCATTATCTGTCTTGTAAATATTAAATTGTGGATAATATCCACCCTGCCAGGTTGATTCATCGGCAAATAATTCATTAATCTTGTATGTCTGATCAGTCTTGTCAGTACAGGCTTTTAATTTAACCTGATCAACCTTGGTCTCGGTCAAACATCGCTCACTATCACCGTCAATCAAGAAACAATTCAAATAATCCCGGAACATCTTTTGTCCCTGTTCTTGAATACAATACTGACTCAACTGTTCATTGATTTCTTTCTCTCCATGCATGGCATAGTCAACAAACTTTAATTGGAAATCAATCTTGTCTCCCAAAGCTTCTACAACCGGAAGGATGCCCTTTTCCATTTGAGTACCATATGGACAGTGACTCATCACAAATAGTTCTACGACCGGACGAGCGGTTTTGACAACCTCTGTTGACTGGGCTTCTTCAGTTTCACTGTTCTTGATTAATTCTTTGGTTTCGGCAATATTCATGCCTTCGGCAAAGAAGATCTGACCGTCTTCCGTCAGGTAGGAAGTGATTGTCTCTCCGTCGAGCAAGATCCCCAATTTGAACAAACGGATTGACATTAAATCTATAGAACTGATCTCTGCTGTTTTTCCGGATAGTAAATAATTGTTGATAAAATCAAGCACAGTCGCCTTGGCTTTTTCTTGATCAATACTGGACACGCCGGAATCTTTCACCGGATTGGTCACATCTACTGCTTTGCGAGTGTCATCAACCCATTCCGGCAGTTGATTCACAATGGTAATTTTGGCCAAATTGGCATTGGTGATTCCCAAACTCAATCCACGCATGACGCGATATGCAGTCAAACCATCTTTCAGATAATGGGAGTTACCGTTAAAATCAATATAATATACTTCACCACTCTCTTCCACGGACAAAAATAGCTTTCCGCGATGTTGCATGGTGAAAGCCTTGTCATTCTTCTTGATTCGTTGGGATCCAGACTTGTTAATCCCCTGTGCCAAATTACGCATGATCAGGAAGGCGGAATCAGCATCCTGAAGATAATGAGCCTGGCCATTGAAATCCACGTAATAGGCCTTTCCTTGGTCTTCTACGGCCAAGAGTATCTTGCCAGACAAAGTCTTGCCAAAAGTATTGTCCTTTGGAGTTGCACTCACGGCTGTAGCAACCAAACCGCATTGAGTCTTTCCATTGACAATCGGACATGAATCCTCTGCCCTGGCACTATTTACTGCCAAGAAAACAAAGAGTATCATGGAAAACAAAAAAATCTTTTTCATATTCTTTTTCTTAATTATTTAAAGCTAAAAAGCTGTTAATTAATAACACTATCATCATATCATACGCACGGAAAGTAAAAAATATTTACTGTCAAGGCATTTCTCACTTCAAACATCAAAGGCCGAATCCCAATAATTCGGCCTTTGATGATGTTTTTCCAAAATAAACAAGATTTTAAAACAGATAAAACAAAAAATATACAAAACAAATAAGGGTAAACAAAAAACTACAGTAAAATCAAAACTGTCAAAAGGATAATCAAAATCACGGCACCGGCAATCAATTTCGGATATTGACGCTTCCTTTCTACGAAAATATTAACACCCAGAGCGATAATCGCCAAGATTAAAACAAACTTGTAAAAAATTGAGCTAGTATTCAACAAAGAGCTCACATATCTAGAAGGATTGGAACGTAAAAAGAAATATTGATTCAACAAAGAAGTCTTTTCCGGACGAACATTGTTCCAAGCAATATCATAGACAATACTATTCCCAGACAAATCAGAAACTGTTAACGTCGGCATCACCACTGGATCAAACAAAGTTTCGCCATCTTCCTTGAAAATAATCGCTTGACCCACCCACTTTTCTCCTTCTTGCTGCAAGTCCAGACGATAGTTTCCCAAACCAAGTTCAGCCTTGGCAACACTGTCACTCAAATATGCTTCAATCCGCACAATCCGTTCAGCCTGCCCCTCTGGCTCATCAATAATCAAGGTAGTCTTGGTTTGGTCCAGACTCGGAGGAGTTTTGTCCACTTCAACAACATAGCTCCTTGACCATGACTTTCCATAATCATTGATTGATTCAATCATTAATTGATGCACTCCTTCTGGTAAATTAATCTCCAGATTGACTTCTTCATATTGCGGTGATTTATGCTCTATCCCCAATTCTTTTCCATTTCCATAGACTCTCACTGTTGCTGCTTCCGGTGCAATGATTCCCAACTTAATCAAACTATTATTCGTCTTGAATCCGTCCGGAGGATAGACCAAACGAGGAGCTGGTAATCCCGGCGCAGCCTGCGCCGGTAAAACCAAACTCTTGGATGCCAAAACAACAGAATTAGAATTAACATTACTGCCTTTTACTGGGATCATATCCCTTTGCAATTCAATCAGTTCCTCAGCTTCCACAATACTTGGTGTACCAAAATATTGTGCCACCAGGCTGGTTTCACGTCCACGATATCCTCCACTCGCCATGCCAACTCCGATTTCCGTATAGTCAGGATCAATCATGTTGGCATAGTGGGTTTTACTGCGGGTCCAACCATTAACCACATCTTCCGCACTGGCAAACCCCATCGCCAAATTTTCTCCGGCCACAGCATAATTATAGTCAACAATTGATAGCCAACTTGCAACTGATTTCTTGTCTGGTCCGGTATGCGCAAAATACTGATTCAAAAGCATATCTTCCGCCTTAAAATAGGCGGCTTGAGTCAAGGCTTTATTTTCCGAAAGAAGATTAACATTGACACTCTCTCTGATCCGATTAGTCAAAGCAATGATTTTCTGACTTTGTTCAGCAACAATATCCGGAGTGAGCCAAGCGGTAATTGGAAAACTGACGACAAAGAAAATCACGAGAACCTTGATCACGATTGCACTGATTCCATAGAAAGCCAAACGATGCGGATGCAAGGCATGGGGCTGGTAATTATTGCCTTCATGGGGCATGAATAAATCCTTGAAACTTCCTGGTCCCAAAGGATTACGATTATTTTTAATCTCCTCACCATCGGACATCCCATCTTGATCAGAATCAGCATTATATGGATCCGTACCAATCAGACGCTCCACCTCATCAGTGACGCCGTCCTGGTCAGAATCCTTGGTGCCATAGCGTTCATTCAAGAAGTCCAAGAAATCAGAATTTTTATTTTTCTTTCCAAACATAGCAAAAAAAATGAAAGAATATAACCCTCTTTAAATAATTTATCTGATTAAATTATAACATAAAAAAACAAAGATAAAAACAGCAACAAATAAATGTTGCTGTTTTTATATCTCTTCGTCAGTTATTTCATCAATGATTACTTTAAATCAATCTTGTCCGCACAGTTCTCTCCTCAACCTACATTCTGATGATCCAAGGATTGTAGCATCCTCGGCCGACGCATTTAACCGGAGCAAAGAGCTGAAGTGGGCCCGCGTTGATACAACGCAATTGGTGTTTGGAATTTACAGAATTAGGATCGTAAGTAGTTTCGCCACCTTGATCATAAATATAACCAGCAGAGGTGAATTTCCCATATTCACTACTATCTCGATCAAAATAGATTGGTGAATTTCTTCTTACTCCATTTAAATCTTCCTCACCAGGTGTTTGTGTCCAATATCCTCCAGACTTAGCATAGAATCCTGATTTTTTATGTAAGTCATCATTATATTTAGCGGCCTCAGCCAATGTTGTCCAATCACTTTCAGTAGGAACCTTGTATCCGGTTGGACAAATTCCAGGATGATCATCTCTGATAATTCTATTAAACGGATGGTCTCCTTGAACATCTTTAGCATAGCCATCTGAGAAAGATCCGATTTCAACTGAACCCAATCTTTCGCCCCATCCATAATAATTCATACCATAATAATCTATATCAGAACCCCTGCCACAATCATTACTAGCATCATCCTTTCCACAGAACATTACATTCGGCCATTCAATTTGAGTGCTATTAGCGTACTCCTCTTCTTCGGCTGTCCAGCACTGCCTAATGGTTTGATCTTTATTTACATAGTAAACGGTTTCAATGTCGTCCTCAAGTGGGCATTGACTTCTAGCATAGCAAGTTTTTTTAATACTACTATCTCTAGTCATACACTCCCAACTAAGACTTCCATATTCATTCTTTACTGATGTATGAACCGGGAAACCATTAGCACACAGTGTTGCTGGCATACTGTTGTACTTATGAGCACCTTTCCCTTCTGCATAACTTAATTCTCCATCATTATCCAAGAAATACTGGGCGTCAGCATATCCACAACCAAGTGCTTTGGCATGACATTCTCCGGTAGTCACGCTACCGTTTTGGCATGTCCATTTCCATTCCCAGCCATTGTTACTACTTTGATTGTTGTTATATCCCCATCCAATCACCGCTGTTCCATTCTTACAATAGAAACCAAGATCTCCTGCTAATTCATTATTGTATATTTTCCCAGTATCATTAATAGTATATTCTCTTGGAAGATAATCACCACTCTGTCGTTTAGGTACATAACTTTCTCCATCCAACACTCCACAACTCAATTTTGTGGCACTGCAACCACCGGTGGCGCAATTACTTCCAATACAACAATCCCAAGTCCAGATTCCATTAAGACCAAGAACAAAGTCTTTCGGAGTTGATCCAGACGCACACAACAATTTCGGTTCTTTGTCTGTTCCATCAAGTTCTTTCCCGGTAATCACCTTACCATTATCAATACCACATTCTGGAATTTCACATTGACAACCACTACTACAGGCCCCAGCGTCATTCACTCCGCATTTCTGTCCAATCTCCTTGCCATTACAATTCGCATCACCGCCACAAGTTTCATCACAAGTCTTTGCTACACTACAATTACTTCCCGGGATAAGTGGATTACATTGCTGACACCAATTTGCCTTATCAGCCACACCACTACTATCATCACATTGGGAAATAAATCCTTTTCTTTTGTACAAATATGGATTTATATACGGTCCGGCAATAGGTGGCGTAGCTAAAATGAGATTACCTGGAAATTTTCCGCAAGAACTCACTGGTGAATGATTATTCATTCCACAAGCAGTTGAAATTATGTCGTCAATTACACACTCCGGAGTAGCTAAAATAGGGTCTATTCCACAAGTCCAGTTTTCATCTGCCCAACTCGTGGCAGTATCACAATAACTATTATTCAGACCAGTACAATCAAAAGGAGTTACTGGCTTATCATATTCTTTACAGATTTTTTCACCCAGGCCGTTATCCTCACATCTTTCACCCTTTTTCTTGATGGAATCGCCATCGCATACTTCAAATTCTGGTTTACAGGTTTTATAAGGGCGGGTCTTGTCCACACAAATAGCACTTTTAACACCAGATGTATCAACTAGCGAACATTCTTTATAATTCTGTATTATCTTGTCAGTTCCATCGCATGATGTTTTAAATGGAGTGTTACAATCATATTTTTCAGTCTTTAAAGTATTCTCACACTTTCCTGCCGTAGCATTACAAACCCCTCCATATACATAAGCTTTGTTATTCTCACATTCTTCCTTTGCTGTACAAGTCTCCTTGAGACTCCTATCACCAGAAATACATGATCCTTGTTTGTATGTTGTATTTGAATCACCTGGATTATATGGATCTTGAGTCGTACATTTTCCAGAAGCAGTCATATAAAGATCAAGTCCATCGCAATCATATTGTGCAGGATATGTTGTGGCACAATTTTCTGGTGTTGGAATGTTATTCACATCAGGAACACATTTATTCTTTTCACATGTTTCTTTTGCGCTATAGAGATCATCACCAATACACCTATAATGCATTCCTGTGCAATCATCAGGAGTGATACAATCAACTAATGCACAATTTTGGCAATATTTGTCTCCAACTTTCCTTCCTTCACTATTACCGTCACAACCGACAGCACCGGCACACCTTGAGGCCGAACATCCCTGAGCAGACCAATCATCTAATTTAATTTTACACTCAGCGGTACAGTCACCAAACTTATCAGGACGTGTAAACAATTTCTTTACTTCGCACTTCCAATCATCCTGAGAAGCAAGAGGATTATTTTGCCATGGCTTATCGCACTCTTCTTCTGGAGCATCTACATAGCCATCTCCGCAGAAAGTTTTGATTTCACAAACTCCCCAGTCACAAGTATCAGGATTACATGTTTGAGTTCCTCGACCACCATTTCCGCAAGTCTGTGTTTGTCCTTCTGAACAGACAGCTCCACAATTAAGGTTCCCCACCTGACACTTATACTTCAAGGTGAAAGAACATTTACAAGCGTCCGGATTTGGTGTCTTATCTCTGTTATCTAAGCCTAAACAAGTACCGTACAAATTCTCAAGACCAACTAATGATTTTTTACCAGAACAATATGCTGATTCATTCAATTTACAATCATCATTTCTTCCGTCTGGGCCATTAAGCTCCGGAAGACATTTTGCACCACATTTTTTATCACACTTGTGAGAATATGTCACTTCCCCACTCTTCACGCATTTCCATCCCGTTACAGGATCATCAGAATCGCTATTAGGATCATCTTCGCAACGGTAGTCAGTATTCCGTATATCCCAGGTAAAGTCTCTACTATCTTGTGGGGTTAATGTACAACCATCTCTTTGAAGACTCTCACAAACCTCAGGGGCTGAGACATCCGAGCAATCGGCTTTCCTCAACAAATCTCCAAAAGGAGTTACATCCTTACATTTTTCAATACCGTTGCAAGCATTTCCATCACTACATTTTGTGCTGGTTTCTTTAGCAACACATTTTGCGCCATTGCCGTCAAGTTCACAAAGATGTTTAGCCTTGATCAATGTTTTATTATCAGTACCACAATATGATTCATCCATACCACATGGTGAGTCATGTGTTTCCTTTTTACACTTTTTAATCGCTCCAACCTGTACACATTTTTCCAATTCAACTTTTATAGTATAGGCATCTTTGCAAGAAGTTTTTTCCGGTGCGCAATCAGAATCTTTTTGACACTCATCTTGCGGAGTGCATTTACACTTACTATCTTCATTAGGGCTACATTCTCTACCATTGGCGCAAGGAATTCCTTTTTCACACTCTTCTCCGGCCTGAAGCGTACCGTCTCCGCAACGTGGAACATACTTCCAACAATTAGTTACTGCACCGCTACATTCACTTTTACAAATCCAATGAGCGTCATGAGCTTGATCCCATTTGTCCAAATCTTTTTCATACGGAGATGAAATGATATAACCACCTTTAATTCCATAACCATCAACATATTCTCTCCACCTTGAATCTTTTGAATAATCTACCACCTTAGAATTAACGCATTGTGGAGTTGGTAAATTAAAGATTCTCCAGACACCTTTTTCGTCTTGTTCGTAAACAGGAGTCTTGGTTGTTTCACCACACTTTGGCTTTGGACAACAAGTACAATCATCTTGGCACTTACCGCTAAGGCCAGGACAATCAGAGTCTTTTTCACACCCTTCGCCAGGATCCTTAATACCATCACCGCAATATTTTTCAGTAATGACGCAATTAGCAATATTTTCTCCGCAACTCTTGTCACCCACACATGACCAAGATCTTTCATGTTTACCTAAGCCTGTATATGTTGTCCAGAAATTAACAAGATCTCCCGGATTACAAAAAGCTTTTGGATTACTCTTCAACAGTGCTTCCAACTCGTTCTTTGAATATCTAGCCTGTTTACCATTTTTGTCCAGGGCGGCCGAACCACACTTTGCCTTGATGCAAGATTTACATTTCACCTGATTCGGAGCGCTACCACAAGTCCAGGTTGATGCCCCACTAACTGTAGAAACAACACCGGCACATCGGTTGGTTGGCTTGCCATTAACTAAACAAAGATTATACCATCCTTTCATATATGGATTTTGTTTCCAATCCAAATTTTTACTATACCAATCAGCCTCTCTGGCTTGCTCTGGTGAAAGATTTGGCCAAAAATCTTCCGGAGGAGTCAAAATCGATCCGTTCGGTCCGTCGCAAGCGACAGTATTTGGAAGAGTACAATCAATTATTTTTTTACCATCAATACTTTTACACTTCCAAAGGCAAGCTTCCCCCTTACAAACATCACCATTTTTTGGTCCATATACCTTTGTACCGTTAATACACCACTCTTCTTTCTCTTCTAAACTGGTGGCAAATTTTGCAAAAGTAAGAGTCGGATCTTTTAATTTTTCTGCAATATACATCTGACGGTATTCAGGATCTGACGGCAAGTCAGTCCCCTTACTGTAGTCTGAGTCAGTTTTCTTGACTTCACGGAATGTTCCATCACTGTTTATAATAAATTTACGATATGAACCATCAGTATTTTTTGCATTATCAACAAAGGTATCGCAACGTTTTGGTTTTCCGCAAGCCAAATCGCCTCCTTTTGGACATGGACAAATCGGGGTAACTTTGATTACAAAGGTCTGTTTTCCACAAGAAAAAGATTTTGCACCCAATGACAAATATGGATTTCCGGCAGAAGTCTTTAGATCGTAAATATTATCTGTAGTTCCTAACTTATCAAGTGAATAGTTATCTCCATATGTCTCTCTGAATAGCTTGTTGCCGTCAAAACGGTAGGAAATCGTGCCATCAGAATTCCTAGTTACCCAAGGATCAGGAGTTGATCCCTCTCGCACACCACTAGCTGTTTTGTGAACCTCTTCTCCCTTTTCATTATACATAGTGACATGGATATTGTAGCCCTCAGCGTCTTTCAGACCCTTGAAATTAACAATGAAATCGCAAGGACCGACCACCTCACCGTTGCCGTTAAGGGTGATCTGTGACGAACACTTGGAAACATCCAGTTTAATACTATTGGGATCCACTGGTCCGCACTTAGGAAGGTCTTTATCCAAGACTCCTTTACATTTTGTGGAAACATCATCATCTGATGCTGCCGCCAAAGTGACGCTCGGGATAGCAATTGCAAAAATCGCAACCATTGCCATGGAAAGCAATAGTAAGAGCCCCGCTTTTGGATTGAAACAAATTTTCATAATTTTGCTCTTCATATAAATATTTAAATATTATTATTAATTTGATTAATACCAACTGCTTGGCTTAAACAACCCGACGCCGACGGTGGCGGTGATATTACCCCCTCCAGCAACAACAGTCGGATTGGTTGTAGTTTCAAGGGTTGTTCCAGTGGTAGTGATAATATATTTTCTTAAATCAGTAGGTGGGGCATTTTCCAATGTTGCAGAACATTCCGTGCATTGATTGCTTCTTTTCTCATAACTTGAGCATTTTCTTGGATTATCCGCGGGGCTTGGACAACAATACCAAACAATCTGATATTCCCCGACATTGTTATTTTTATCTTTACTATACTTAGCAATTTCGCAAAGGACTGATCCCGGGCCACAAAAATCTATATTTTCATATATAGATCTCCCATTCTGACCAATATAATTATTTACCAACCAACCAACAATATTGTCACGCCAAGGACCGCTCAAACTAACCTTATCACTACCTCCTTCCAAATATGGATCTTCAGTTAATATATTGCCATGGCCATTACCGCAAAGTCTTTTTGAAATTTTTTTTGAACTGCAATAATCCGTGGCAGACACAACTCCAGACTTGTCTCTGTTCTCACATCTCCATTTACATTCTCCATTTACACTGCTTGTAATAACAGGGGAACCTACCTTGCAGTTTGCACACTTACTACAATCGTCAGTGTTGACACATTGACTCTCGTCACACTCCGGGTCTGCAACATCCTGCTTCTCCTCCCGACATTCTCCGGTCAGGTTGCCACAACTGTCAATGCAACGCCAGGTCCAGGTAGTTACATTTCTTCTGATTCCATCTGGACCGGTAAACTGGGACTTTGTTTCTTTCTTGTTCTTGGCAGAGGCTCCGAGAGTACTTCCTTTTCCAGCAATACATTCATAGTGCTTGTCTCCACAGGTTGGACAAGGACAACGGTCAACAATCTTGGTAATAGTCTCCTCTTCTCCCAGATATGTTCCCTCAACTGCCTGAGTCTGATTTCCTTTTGATGTTGTTGGCGGAGTATTTCCTCCAGAACTTGGTGGAGGGGTGGGAGTTGGAGAAACAGAAGTGGCAGGTTCTTCTGGACAAGAGACTTGACCATTGCCAAAACCACAATTCCATTCATATCGCTGATCTACCTTGTCAAAAACCGGAGTGGCCTTGTATGTCTTTACTCCTGAGGAGAAAACATAGTTGCAGACACCGACGGTGTCTGCACACTCATGCGTTGCCGCCTGAGCGTCCAATGCAGAAAGCATGAACACTGGGAGAGCAATGAACAGAGTGAGGATGGTTAGTTTAATAATTTGCATGGGGTTCATATTAATTTGTTTAATTGTAATATTTAAATTTATTACTCATATCAAAATAGTACTTCCTTGTATAATTACATTATATATTAATCTACTTTTTTTTTCAATAATTTGAAAAACTAATACCAGGTACTCGGTCTAAAAACTCCGACTCCGACCGTGGCCGTATTCGTAGTGGTTGCAGGTGGATTAACTACAGGATTGGTCACTCCTCCACCCGGAAGATTACTCTTGTACATATCCAAAGGAGTCATGATCGGCACACTCGGAGCAAAGGTTCTGCAAGCAGAACAACCATCTAATCTGCCACAACCACGATGCACTTCCCGACCATCTTCAGTCACAGAAGTTTCCAAAGGACAACAATACCAAGTGATTTCTTTTCCACCACTGATATTTTTCTGAACCTTACTGCAAACCTGGTAAAATTGGTTACACATAGTCATTTCCTGACTCTGCCAACCTTGTTCATTGGTATACCAAGTCGTAATCGTATTCTTAGTTATATCCATCCACTCCGTCCACGCACTAATTGTACCGTGTGCTGGTCCACAAGAACCTTTACCTCCCTTAACAGCAGAACACCAAGCCTTACTGGTACTGGCCTCACCAATCTCTGCTTCACAGGTCCAATAGCATTTACCATCAACCGAGGTAGTGATTGTTGGCGTTCCGACTTTACACTTCGCACATTTGGAACAATCATCAGAATTGGCACAAGCAGTTTCATCACATTCCGCCCCAACCTTGTCAATCTTTTCCTCCCGACATTCTCCGGTCAGGTTGCCACAACTGTCAATGCAACGCCATGTCCAGGTAGTTACATTTCTTCTGATTCCGTCTGGACCGGTAAACTGGGACTTTGTTTCTTTCTTGTTCTTGGCAGAGGCTCCGAGGGTGCTTCCTTTTCCAGCAATACAGTCATAGTGTTTGTCTCCACAGGTTGGGCAAGGACAACGGTCAACAATCTTGGTAATAGTCTCCTCTTCTCCCAAATATGTTCCCTCAACTGCCTGAGTCTGATTTCCTTTTGATGTTGTTGGTGGAGTATTTCCTCCAGAACTTGGTGGAGGGGTGGGAGTTGGAGAAACAGAAGTGGCAGGTTCTTCTGGACAAGAGACTTGACCATTGCCAAAACCACAATTCCATTCATATCGTTGATCTACTTTGTCAAAAACCGAAGTGGCCTTGTATGTCTTTACTCCTGAGGAGAAAACATAGTTGCAGACACCGACGGTGTCTGCACACTCATGCGTTGCCGCCTGAGCGTCCATAGCTGAGAGCATGAACACTGGGAGAGCAATGAACAGAGTGAGGATGGTTAGTTTAATAATTTGCATGGGAATTGATTATTTGATTTAAAATATTATATATAATATTTTCTATCTTTATTTTCTATCTTGAAAATCTTAGAATCAGACTAATACCAAGTACTTGGCCTAAAAACTCCGACTCCGACCGTAGCCGTGGGTGCAGTAGCAGCATCATTTGAAGGAATAATTACTCCTCCGCCAGTTGTATTATCGTCTTCATAGAAATCTAAATTTGATATGGTTGGAATTTGGTAAAGGGTTCCACCACAATCAGCGCAGTTGGCAACATCATTACTGTTGCAAGTTGCCCCGTTTTTACAACAAGTCCAGGTAGCACGGGCACCTTTTGGATCAGTGAGCGGAACTTCCTTGGCATTGCAAAGATAATATCCAGCCTGACAGAGAGGTAGTTTTGGAGTCGCAAGCATATTGCCTTTTGTATAATATGTTGTGAGATATCCATATAGAGTCACAATATCACCTGTCCAATAGACATGATATTCATATTTACCAACAATTCCATGTGCTTCTCCGCAACCTGGCTTCTTTTTAATTGTGGCTGAACACCAATAGGAGTTTCCAGTTTGTTGAGGATAGCGACAAGACCAACGACATTTTCCTTCAGCTGTAGTGGTAATAAATGGAATTGCTCCATAGCTACACTTCGCACATTTGGAACAATCATCAGAATTGGCACAAGCAGTTTCATCACAAGGATTTGCAACATCCTGCTTCTCCTCCCGACATTCTCCGGTCAGGTTGCCACAACTGTCAATGCAACGCCATGTCCAGGTAGTTACATTTCTTCTGATTCCGTCTGGACCGGTAAACTGGGACTTTGTTTCTTTCTTGTTCTTGGCAGAGGCTCCGAGGGTGCTTCCTTTTCCAGCAATACAGTCATAGTGTTTGTCTCCACAGGTTGGGCAAGGACAACGGTCAACAATCTTGGTAATAGTCTCCTCTTCTCCCAAATATGTTCCCTCAACTGCCTGAGTCTGATTTCCTTTTGATGTTGTTGGTGGAGTATTTCCTCCAGAACTTGGTGGAGGGGTGGGTGTTGGAGAAACAGAAGTGGCAGGTTCTTCTGGACAAGAGACTTGACCATTGCCAAAACCACAATTCCATTCATATCGTTGATCTACTTTGTCAAAAACCGGAGTGGCCTTGTATGTCTTTACTCCTGAGGAGAAAACATAGTTGCAGACACCGACGGTGTCTGCACACTCATGCGTTGCCGCCTGAGCGTCCAATGCAGAAAGCATGAACACTGGGAGAGCGATGAACAGAGTGAGGATGATTAGTTTGAGAAAGTTGGTCATATTGATATTGATATAATATTAAAAGATTTTAAAACTATGGATTTTGATGATAAGATTGATTACAAAAAAATACTAAAAATGCTTGAAAAAAATATATACAAAAAAACACTTCTGAGCATCACTGGTTTGCTTTGTTTAAATTATAGCATGTTTTGAAAAAGGAAGGAAGGAAAAATAAGGCAAGGCAAAAAGAAAAAAACAAGGCAGAACAAAAAAACAAAACAAAAAATATTAATGTCTAAAAAAATTATCAAACCAAAAAACTGTAAACAAAAAATGATTCTTAAAACACAGATAAGATTAAATCTTCTGTTTCAAAATGTTAAACATTAAGTAAATTTTCTTATTTATCAAATCGATTATACAACCAGATCAACAGGAAACCACCGATAAAGGCATCAATAAAAGCCCAGATTGCACCAACCAAAGAACCAATCCAACCTGGATTGTATCCAATATAGACAGAGGCAAAAACATCATGCATGATCGCACCCCAATTTGAATAAGTGGAAATTATCCCCAAAATAAAAATTCCGACTGCCCAAAGGATTCCGCAAGCCAAGGCAAAGTTTTTCGCATTCATTGTCATTCACCCCTCTTTCTAGTTTATTATTTTTTATCTATTTTTTTTCTTTTATTTATCTCTTCTTTTTTTCTTATTTCTTTCTTTAAATATATTTCAAAAGAATGACGCTCGTGCATCATTCTTGATCCAATTGTTGTTTGTATTTCTCCATTTCTGCTGTGAACCTTGCCCGATTCTCATTCTTGATCGCCTTACCCGGAGGAAGAATCTCTTTGAGCGGATCGACCTTGGCGCCATTCTTGACCATCTCAAAATGCAAATGCGGTCCAGTGGAATAGCCGGTTGAACCAACTAAACCGATAATCTCACCCTGTTTCACATGTTGCCCAGTACGCACCAAAATTTTGGATTGATGAGCATAGTTTGTGGAATAGGTGCCATTATGCCTGATCTTTACCAAATTGCCATACCCTCCGTTATTCCAACCAGCTGAAGCGACCACTCCGTCACCCACAGCGCGAATCGGCGTGCCGGAAGCAGCTGCATAGTCAATCGCCATATGTGGGCCAACCAACCCGATTTCCATCACAACTCTGGTTCCCGTGGTATAGCCAGAAGAAATATGGCGGAATTCAACCGGGGCGCGTAAGAACATTTTTTGAACAGAATTGCCGTTCTCATCAAAATATCCCTGGTTCTCTTCAGATTCTTCAAAATAGAAAAGATAGTATGGGGTGCCGGCATTGAGATAACGGGCAGCCAAGATATTGCCAGAACCAACATCGTCTCCATCCAAATAGCGTTCTTCATAGATTGTCTTGTACGTATCGCCAACTCTGGCATCCATTGCAAAGTCAATTGTCCATTGGTAGGCATTGGCCAAAGCAATAATCGCCTGATCATCCATGCCATGCTCCAAGGCTGATTGATACAAAGAAGAGCTCACCTCTCCGGAGACTGCTTTAATCTTGGTTTCATATGGAATTGGGATAATTTCCGCTTTCCAAATCGGCTCCTCAATTACCAACATCACTTCTGCCGGATCAGTAATGGTATTAGGATCATCATTGACCGGATCTGGCCAAGACATGGTTACGACCAATTCTTCTTCACTATCTATTTTGTAAACAAACTTCTTGAATTTTCCATCTGTAACGTCATAGACCAACTCCAAATATTTGCCAATCCGCACTTTTGCTAAATCATATAATTCAAAAGATGCGTCATAAATTTGGTTGGCCGTAGCGGTTGGAATCCCGGCATTGGTCATTAAGGCACCATAAGTATTACCTTCTCCAACTTTGATTTTTTCAATCCGATCTTTGGGAGCACCTGACTCAGCTTCTGCTGAAACGTCTTCATTATTCCAAAATTTCAAATCAGATCGCCACATCGCAAGACAGGAAATCGTCGTAATAACGATGATCAGAATAATATATTTTAGATATTTAGACATAGAATATAAAAATACAGCCTCCGTGCCGTATTTTTAAAAAACTGAATTAAAGATTATTTTTATTCTCGCAAGCACCTTTCAAACAAGCACAATCCTCTGGATTGTAGGCAGCGTTCATTGCAAACATTTCCGTGCACATTTCCGGTTTTTCAAACTGATTTTCAAATTTTTTATTAATACAGCGCAAAGGATGACATTCACTGGGCAAAGGAATACAGTCAGAGTCTTGGATGCAGGCAGAAGTATTTCTGACCACCGGCTTAGCTACCGAGTCATTATCCTGAACACAATCAAAAATCATTGCATTTGGAAAGCCATATTGTGCAACAGCTTCACAGCTGTAAGCGCCATTGCCGTCAAAAACGATCTTCCACTCAGTTCCCTCTACCTTGGTTGCCAAGAAAATTCCTCCACCCGCAGATCCGTCCAAGGAAAATGAAACTGAACCACGCAGATGCAAATCAGCTGAATCAGTGATCGTAATCTTAATATCAGTACTGTTTTTACTATATTTTCTTGCAAAAAGATCTTGCATTTGTTTTTCTAAAGAAATTTCAGGCAACATTGATGGCAAGAGAATTCCACATTCAATTCCAATCTTTTGATAGTCTTTTGCAACATTCATTACAAGACACCTCAGGTTGTCCTTGATATATCCTGTCTGCACATTGTTCTGATCATTAGAAGAATTTAATTCATTAATTTCAAATCCATTTTCATATAACCAATCCCCCATACTCTGTAATTGTAAGCTTGAACCATTGGTCGTCAGATATCTAAAACCGGAAATCTCAAGTTCTTCTGAACCGTTTTCAGATTCAGTCTGCCAAGCCAATTTTGCTGGCCCGACTTCTGTGAATTTGGCACTGATTGCATTCTGCATCTTTTCCATGGTTGCAAAAATCAAATCATTGCAAGGTTCTTCCCAAACACGCAAACATTTTTGCGAAGATTCGCACCAAGAATATCCGGCTGGACCAAGACAACCGTGCTGATCACGCTGTCCGCCAATAAATTCTTGATTATTTTGATCACTTTGATCTTTCTTGATTTGTTGACTATTAAAATAGATTAATGCGAAAATAATGATCAAAACAATGAAAAACAAAACCATTGAAACAAGGTTTTTTGAAAGATCACACTTTTTTGAGGCCATATTTTTAATTTTAGTTGAATTTTACAGATTATTTCATCTAAAACAATTATACCAAAAAAAACAAAAAGAAAAAAGAAGCAGAAAAACTAAAAAGAAACCAAAAAAGAAAACGAAAAACCATTAAACCTGGCAATGCTCACAATAGCTGGTTCCCCGACCGGCCATTTTTTTCTTTTGAATCATTCCCTGCCGACAACGCAAACATTTTTCTCCAGAGCGAGAATAGACTTTTAATTTGGAGAGAAAATTTCCTTTCCGACCATTGGCGTCGCGGTAATCATTGAAAGTGGTGCCACGATGAAGCACAGCATCATGAAGGACATTCTTGATTGCCAAATAAATCTTTTTAAGCTCTTGTTCTGACAAAGAATGAATAATCCTATCTGGCAAAACTCGTGCATCAAACAAAACTTCATCAGTATAGATATTTCCCAAACCAACAAGATATTTTTGATTCAGCAAAAAGGTCTTAATCTTTCCTTTGCGATCAGCAAGCATGGCGTGAAACATTTCCAAAGTAAAATCATTGGTCAATGGTTCTTGTCCAAAATTACGCAACTCTTGATTCAAGTTCTCTGGCTTGATAATCTGTAAAAAACCAAAACGACGTAAATCATTGTAAAACAACTGACTGCCATCAATAAAGGTGATCATTAGATGCGTATGTTTTCCAGGAAGATTCTCCAAATCCTTCTTTTCTCCATGTCCACCAGCAACAACACTCTCTTTATTTTTATCTTTTACATTACTGTCTCTTTTTTGATAGATTAATTGCCCGGTCATGCGCAAATGCACCAACATTAATTGCCCGGAGGCCAAAGTAAAAATCAAAAACTTTGCCCGACGACGAACATTGGTAAAATGATTCTTTTGAAGCGTGTCAACAAATTGCTTGGCTGATCCCTTGATGATTTTGGGTAAGAAGATTTTGACTTGCAAAATCTTTTGATCAACAACCCTCTTTTGCAAATCATTAGCAATTGTTTCCACTTCTGGCAATTCAGGCATATTTTTATATACTCTAAATTTATTACTGATTAGCTCAGATTGTTTTCAGCATTTTCCTGAATAATCCGGCACTTTGTTCAATCTCATCAGCCGTTCCACCTGATGGCTGATAATATGGAAGCACTTTAAAAATCTTGCGTGGATGAATTTCCAAACAAATCTTTTCCAAAGGATTTTCATACAATAATCTTTGAAAAGTCTTTTCAAAAGCTTCTTGATATTGTTGATCAATTCTAGTCAAAGGCAAATGCTGATCAATTCTTTTCAAAAGCTTGATTAACTTACGATTCATCTTGGCAAAATCCACATCTCCATATTCAAGCTCACACAAATGCATATCGTTATAATGCACATGGGAATAAATAATTTGTCCTTGCAGAGCGTCTAAAAACAAATGATGATATTTGAAATTAATCAAGTCATCTCTGGTTAAATTGCCTTGGCAATATTCAGTAAAGGCCTGACAATTGGCATGTCCCCAATCAAAAGTTATTTTGATATAGGGGCTGTTAATTGTATTCATCAGATTATGGAGAAATTCCAAGTCAGAACTCAAATTTACCGTACCTAATCCACTAAACACATTTTCAATTCCCAAATATACTTCATATTTTTCAGCCAATTCTCGCACCGCCATTAGATTACTGATTGTTCTTTGTTTGGCTGACAATACCGTTTGATCATCGGGATTAAAAAAGTAAGCCGTATGAAAGACTAAAATCGGTTGAGCTTGACATAATTGTTTGGTCACCTTGATCTGATTTTCAATGGCACGGATAATCATTTCTTGATTTGAATCAGCAAGATTGAAACTAAGATAGCGTTTCTTCAGATAATCATGTGCCAAAGCACCGTGCACGGTTTGAATCGGAAAATTAAAACTTTGGAATTTGTCTACCGCGGATTGTTTAATCTGCCAATCATAATCAAGTAAACCATGTAATTCGAGACTCAATTCATAGCCATCATATCCACCTGGCTGTAAATACCTATTTGCATCAGGCTTGGGATTGCGCAAATTATACATGGCCAGATTTTTTAAAACAGGCAGTTTTGCCAAACTGTTTGGCAACAACAAATCCGCCACATACGGAAAGGCATAATACATACTATTAGCACAGGCAGTATTAAAAGGTAGAAGAATTAATTGATTATTCATATCCTTGTGTTGGCGAAATTCTTAATTAATTATAAACACTGTATCACAGCAAAATCAAAAAACATAGCCATGACATTTCTATTTCCCGTTGACAAATTTGCAAAAACCATTGCCAATCCACTCTAAAAAAGATATAATAGAAAATACGCTGTTCGGGAATACTAGTTAATCTGTCATTAATATGAGAAAAATCGTTTTAGATATCGAAACCCGCAATACTTTCCAGAGTGTCGGATCCAGCAAGCCGGTTGATTTGGATTTGTCATTATTAGTCGCTTACGACTATGAAACCGATCAATATACTAGTTATCTCCAAGAAGACCTACCAAAACTTTGGCGATTATTGGAAAATGCTGATCTAATTATCGGCTATAATTCCGACCATTTTGATATTCCCCTGCTCAACAAATACTATCCCGGTGATTTGACCCAAATCAAGAGCTTGGACATTCTGGCAAAAATTAAAGAATCTTTTGGTAAACGCATTTCTTTGGACATGGTCGCAACTGGAACCCTGGGCGATCAAAAAAGCGCACACGGCCTGGAAGCGGTGGCCTGGTGGGAGCAAGGTGAGATTGAAAAAATTCGCAAATACTGTCAACAAGATGTCAAAATCACCAAGGAAGTCTATGAATTCGCCAGAAGAAATAATTTTCTGCGCTACAAACTGGTCAATGAAGTTATTCAATTTCCCCTGGATGCCAGTAAGTGGGAAGAACAAGAAGAAAAACAAAGTATTAATTACACCTTACCATTTTAATTTACTAAGTCTAAAAATATGATTGAAATCATGAAGCTGCCATATAGCTTTAATGCCCTGGAACCGCAGATTGATGCGCAAACCATGGAAATCCATTATACCAAACATCATCAAGCCTATGTTGATAATTATAATAAAATCATTGAAAAATATCCGGAGTTACAAAACAAGTCGGTGGAACAAATTTTGACAGAAATCAATGATTTACAAATTGATCCGACTGACAAGCAAGGGATCATTAATCACGGCGGAGGCGTGATTAATCACAACTTGTTCTGGCAGATTATGAATCCTGCCAATTTACCTGATCAAGAATTGATCAACAGCATTAATCAAACTTTTGGTTCAATAGACAACTTCAAAGAAAAATTCAATGAAATCGCCATGAAACGTTTTGGCAGTGGTTGGGCCTGGTTGGTGAAAAATCAAATCGGCAATTTGGAAGTCTATAATTTACCAAATCAAGATTCACCTCTTTCCAACGGCCACACACCACTACTTTGTCTTGATGTTTGGGAACATGCCTATTATCTGAAATATCAAAACAGACGTGCTGACTATCTTACTGCTTGGTGGCAGACAGTTAAATTACTTGGCACGAATGACACAAATGAATAATAATATTTTTGCTGTAAGCAAATATAATTAAGATTGATTAAACTCAATCACAAACAAAAACCAATGACTTTTGATCATTGGTTTTTGTTTACTCAAAATTAAATTATATATTTCAAAATTAATCCCTCCGTTTCTTTCGGTATTCCTTTTTCAGTCTGCTTGGCCCAACTTTACCTCTTGGTCCTCGCTTAAAATCTCTGTCTGAAGATCTATGGTCATCTCTTCGTCTGTCTTCATAGATTATCCTTGATTCAGTTCTACTGACACGCAATCTAATGCCTCGGATATTTTTTCCATTCAAAGTTTTAATCACATCATCAACATACTTCTGATCAACTGCAAAAATCGTATATTCTGGTAAAAGATCGATCTTGCCGATTTCAATTCCCTTCAAAGTATGGTGGGAATTAATCAAATCAAAAAGTCCACGGACATCAAGACGATGTCTCTTACCAAGGTTGAGTTTCAAACTGACATGGTTAGCATCTCCTTCCAATCTTTCCAATTTAGAGGCTTTGGAATTCAAGTCACGGTTATTCTGATGCTCTTCTGCTAATTTTCCAAATTTACTCACAACAAAATATTTAATCAGATCCTCTTTCTTGATCTTTTCTAATTTTTCAATAATTTCTTTAAAATATTTTTCATGACCAATTTCTTTGTCGTCAGTATTTTCTATTTCCTCAAGAAAAGTATCAATTTGTTTCTGAAAAATATCTTCACCATTCGGCACCTGTTTTAATTCAAAGGTTCTGCCAATCATTTTTTCCAACTTCTTGATTTTGCTCACTTCTCTGGAAGTGACAATAGAAATAGCAATTCCGCTATTCTGTGCTCTGCCAGTTCTACCGGTGCGGTGAGTATATGACTCATCATGATCAGGAAGATTGTAGTTAATGACGTGAGAAAGATTACTAACATCAATTCCTCTGGCTGCAACGTCTGTCGCAACTAGTAATCGAATCTGTTTATTCTTGAAATTATGCATAATCTTGGTACGAATGGTCTGAGAAATTTCTCCGTGAATTGGTTCAGCGTCATAATTGGCCTGTTTCAGCTTGTCTGCAATTTCTTGAGTTTCCCTTCTGGTACGGCAAAACAAAATACCATATACACCGGGAAGATAGTCCAAAATTCTTTTCAAAGCTTCAAAACGATCACGAGCTTGTACCACATAGTATTCATGGGAAACATTTTCTGTGCCCACGTTCTTTTCACCAATGCTGATTTCTTCAGCCGCTTTCATATACTGTTTAGTAATTGTGAAGACGCTCTTGGACATGGTTGCAGAAAACAACAGAGTTTGACGGTCTTTCGGAGTTTCAGCCAGAATGGTATTTAAATCTTCCTTGAAGCCCATATCCAACATTTCATCAGCTTCATCCAGAACCAACCATCTGATTGCGCTCAAGTTCAAAACCTTGCGTCGAATCAAGTCATTCACGCGTCCCGGTGTACCAACAACAATATTAGTACCTCTGCGCAGGGACCTGATTTGCAAATCAATCCTTTCACCGCCGTAAACAGCGGTGACGTCAATCTCTTTGGAGTGTTTGGCAAATCTCTTGATATCCTCGGAAATCTGCAAGCAAAGCTCTCTGGTTGGACAAAGAATAATCGCTGATAGTTCTCTGTTTTTGATTTGATTCAAAATCGGCAAAGCATAGGCAGCAGTTTTACCTGTACCAGTCTGTGCTAAAGCAATCAAATCCTTTTTTGATTCCAAAATGAATGGAATCGCTTTTTCCTGAATGGGAGAAGGCTCCGTGAAGCCTAACTCATCAAGGCTTGCCATGAGATCATGATTCAAGCCCAGTTCTTTAAATGTTGTCATATAATGATTATATATTTACCCTAGTACTAAAAATCCTGTTTCAAAGCTGCCATAATCAAACCCGGGTTATATGATATAACAAAGATAATGACAACTATTTAAGAGTACAAATAGTCCTATTTTTAATGTTTTAAAAGTCTAGACCTAATCATCGCACATTTTTTTATCTTTGTCAACGGCAATAGCATTGCAACAAAAGATTTACATATATTTAGTTGTTTTATCTCAAAAACAGATTAAAATACAAAAAACACAAGAAATATAATAAAAATCAAACGCGTCTTGACTTTTTCAAAAACTTGTAGTATAAATAAGTAATATAAATAAAATAATCTAATTTAAAGCTATTCTGCCGCTTTGAAAGGAGCGGTTTTAATATGGAGAAAAATATGGATATCAGAAATATTGCAATTATCGCCCACGTAGACCACGGCAAAACCACTTTGACCGATGCTTTGATGCGCCAAACCGGCATGTCTGTTGAGGGTGTCAGTATGGACAGTAATGCCCTAGAAAAAGAACGTGGCATCACTATTTATTCAAAAAACACTTCCGTCTATTACAAAGATACAAAAATCAATATTGTAGATACTCCGGGACACGCTGATTTCGGATCAGAAGTGGAACGTGTTTTGCGTTCCATTGACTCTGTGCTCTTAGTGGTTGATGCTCAGGAAGGACCAATGCCTCAAACCAAATTTGTTTTGAAAAAATCTTTGGAACTCGGTTTAAAACCGATTGTCGTACTAAACAAAGTCGACAAACCAGCCGCTCGTCCAGCAGAAGTAAACGAAATGGTCTATGAATTATTCATGGACTTGGGCGCAACTGATGAACAGTTAGACTTCCCTGTTGTCTATGCTGTTGCCAAGGCAGGCACAGCAACTAAGGATTTAACTAATCCTGGAAAAGATTTAACTGCGCTATTGGATACAATTTTAGAATACGTACCAGTCGCTTCTTCTGACGAAGCTGCTGCGATGCCATTGCGTCTCCAACCTTTTAACTTGGCATATGACAATTTCTTGGGTCGTCTCTCCATTGGCAGAATCTATGAAGGCACAATCAAGGCCGGACAAAATATTATTGTCAAAAATGCTGAGAATGATTTGCGTCCAAAAAAGATTACCAAGCTCTTCACTTTTGAAGGACTTACTCGTAAAGAAGTAGAATCAGCTAGCGCCGGGGATATTGTCATGACTGCCGGACTACCAAATATCTTTATCGGAGAAACCATTTGTGAAAATGCCGATCAAGAAGCTTTACCAGCAATTGAGATTGACGAACCGACCATTTCTTTGAATTTTTTGGTTAACAACTCCCCTTTTGCCGGACGCGAAGGCAAATATGTCACCAGTCGACAAATCAAAGAACGTTTGGAAAAAGAATTAGAAGTGAACGTTGGATTGAAAATTGATTTTGAACAAAATGATTTCTACAAAGTGAACGGACGTGGTGAAATGCATATTGCCATTCTTCTCGAACAAATGCGTCGTGAAGGATATGAAATGCAAATCTCCCAACCGCACGTTATTATCAAAGAAGATGAAAATGGACAAAAATTAGAACCATTTGAAGAAGTTACAATTATTGTTCCAAATGACATGACCGGCGTCGTAATTGAAAAACTGGCCAAACGTAAAGGACAAATGACTGAGATGAAGCCGGAACACGGTAACATCAAATTGTTGTTTGAAATCCCAACTCGCGGTCTCTTGGGATATCGTAATGAATTTGTGGTTGATACCCGTGGCGAAGGAATTCTTTACACACACGTCATTGGTTTCAAACCATATGTCGGTGAAATTGAAAAGAACCAACTCGGATCAATGATCTCCATGATCTCCGGCAAAGCCTTGGCTTTCTCTCTTTGGAATCTTCAAGATCGTGGCGTCTTGTATATTGGCGCCAATACAGAAGTATATGAAGGTATGGTGATTGGCAACGCTGCCAAAGGAAATGACTTGGCTGTTAATCCAATTAAGGGCAAACAATTGACCAACATGCGTACCTCAAATACTGATGAGGCTGTTCGTCTTACTCCTCCTTGGGAAATCACTCTGGAAAAAGGTATGGGTGTCATGAATGAAGATGAATATCTGGAAATCACACCGAAGAGTATTAGATTGAGAAAACAGTTCTTAACTGAGAATGACAGAATCAGGGCGACAAGAAAAAAGTAATCATCAAGAATTGCTTGTGAGCAAAATAGAATAAATTAAAATGGAATATCCGAAATGACTTTTGTTAAATCGGGTATTTTATTTTTTTTTATTTTGATAAAATTATTGTGACCACGTTTAATCTCTCTACTACTTAATTTTTTGTAATCATCCAAATTTTGATTTGATTGCGCGAACAATTCTTTGTCAAAAACAGCCACCTGTCCATTGACTAGCAATGCTTTTTCATTGATACCAACCAATTTGATACCAAGCAAAGAGCGCACACGCGACAAGGCGACATAACCCATGCCGTATTCAAAAGTTTTACTTAGATCAATCTCAGCAAAATCCAAACTCATGCCCTGACTCTTATGCACGGTAATCGCCCAAGCCAAACGTAATGGCACCTGACTCACTTGTGCCAACTCCTCTCCACCCTCTTCCACTGCCCATTTCTCAGGTGAGGCAATGATCTGATGGCCACGCACAGTCTTAATGATCGGATAGCCATTATCAGGATCAAAGCCAATCACCTGTCCCATGGTGCCATTAACATATTTTTTGTTAAAGTTATTACGCAAAAACATCACTGTTGCTCCGATTTTAATTTCCAACACTTCTGGAGCCAAACAATTTTTTTTCAAAAATTTTACTAAATTAGGTACTCCAGACGCCTGCATGTGGTAATATTCACTCTTACCCGCTATCCGTTGCAATTCAAAAAGATTGTAAGCATCAACATCATGATTATGCGTATGCAGTTTAGTTGGCTTGATCGCCCCGCTCTCAATTGATTGGTTGATTCTTTGTTTCAAAATATCAGCGGTTTTTTCATTGATTCTACTACCCCTGATATCATTCAAAACTTGTAAAAATAACTTATCATCTTGCCGGTATTGTTCTTCCAAATAGCAGATTGTTATCTCCATCTCTTTCCAAATCTCAGATTCAACCACAAAACGACCATCTTCCTTATCCCGATCTTTGACCACTGGTGGCAATTGAAAAAAATCACCGGAAAAAATCACTTGCATGCCGCCAAAAGGACGTAGGTCTTGTCTAATCACCTGACAGATACTATTTGCCAAGTCCAAACGATTGGCATTCAGCATGGAGATCTCATCGATAATTAAAACCTTAGTACTTCTAATCTTGGCACACAATTCTTTGTTGCGCTGGAGAGCTCTTAATTCTGATTTACTCAATCGCTCATTAATTTGCATACCACACCAAGAATGAATCGTGCGACCATTTAAGTGCGTAGCAGCGATACCGGTTGAGGCAGTCACCGCAACCTTGATTTTATGTTTTTTCAAATAATCAATATATTGACTCAACAAAAAAGTCTTGCCAGATCCAGCCGGACCGGTCAAGAACACATTTGTCCCTAATTTTAATATGCCTAAAGCCTCTTGTTGAGTCATATTTATTTTAAAAAAAATTTGAATACTTTAGATAATTATCTTTAATAATCTTTTTCCATTCAACGGTTTCATTGCCGTGTCCCAAATCATTTTTATGATAAACCAATAAAACATAAACTTTCTTGTGAGCCTCATTAACGGCAAGGATACAACGATTACCGGATCCTTTGGGCGATTGATGGGTGCCGGCAACGCTAAACTCACTTTTAATAATCTTAACATCATTACTACTCACAATAATTTCCACTACATCTTTTTGCAACAGCATATCAATACGCTCAAATTGGCTAATCAAAGCTTTCAAAGTTATATCCCAAGCCCGATGATATTTTTTTCCAAAATTTTTAATATAGTGCCGCTCGGCAAATGGCTCTATAATTACAGAATAATTTTCAATCATAAACCATTTTTAATAAACATTATCCCGATTTTCTTGAGTGATTAGCTCGTAGGGAATAATCTCATTATCACGGCATAAGAAATAAGGCATTTGGTTATGTGTGAAATTCACGATCTCTTCGGTTTTTTTATTTCTCCAGTTTTTATTAATTGCTTTAATCAACGCTTTTTCTTTTACATTTAATGCTGACAAAATTTGTTTTTTATTACCTTCACTTTCTTTGACCAATAATACTCCGTCTTTTTTTCTGTCAATCACAATCTTGCCGGCATTTTCCAATTCATCTAGGGCGCGGAAATACATATCCGGCACCGGACCATATGGTAAACGGCGATATTGCATCCCGCTCATGCTAGACAACTCTTCATAGAACCAGGCAAAATCAGATAAATATAATAGCTTGGCTAATTTAGTCTTGGGGATTTTACCATCGCTGGCACTACCAAATCGTAAGCAGGCCAAAATCATTTCTTTGTACTTTTCCAAATTTGGCAACAGACCGCTTTCCATTTCCTCCAAAGAGACACCAAAAAAATCAGCAAGCTTAGAAGCTTCAGCTAAACTCAAATCACGCTTTCCTTGCTCAAAAGCGACATAGGAAGAACGCGAGATGCCCATTTTTTCAGCCACCTCAGCCTGAGACAAATCTTTTTTGAGTCTCAATTCTTTGATGAATTGATAGTAATTAGTCATATGATATATAATTATTATTTGATATTGTTAATTATATATCGTCAATAACAGCATGTCAAATATCTGACATTGAATGTTGAAATTTTTGACAACGATAATTTTACCTCTTCATTAAATCCTTGATATTATACAAAACAAAAAAGGAATAACTTGTTCCTTTTTTAAATGCACAAAAATTAAACAAAGTTAACCTTCAAATCACACCGAAAAACTTCAGCAATTTTTTGCAAAGTATTAGTGGTGAAATTTTGTTGACCAGCTTCCATTCGCGCAATATTGCTTTGGGTTGTACCAAGCTTGTCGGCTAATTTTGATTGCGACATTTTATGCTGTTTGCGCAATTCTAAAATTTGGTAAGCAATTTCCAACTGCTTTCCATATTCATTAAAATGTTTCTTAATTTTTGGATCTTGCAAGCTCTTTTTTAGATAAGCCTGAAAATCATTATTTTTTTTATTCATATCTCTGAGGATTATTAATCACATTTTTAAAATTATCTTCTGCCCTTTTGATTTCTTTATTTGGTGTCTTCTGAGTTTTTTTCAAAAAAGCATGAAGCAAAATTATTGTTTTTTCAATAAAAGTAAAATAGAATATTCGATGCCTATTTACACCAAAATCAATTCTTAATTCTCTAATTTTACCTTTAATGTGCTTTGAATAAGACTCATCTAAATAACCTTCTTTATCTTTCAAAAAATCAATGAATTTTAAAATCTTTGCCCGCTCTTTTTTATTAATTTTTTCAAGATAATCAATAAAAGGAATTTCACCTAAATCATCTTGGTAAAATTTAACTTTGTATTCATTTTTATTATATATCATATATGATATAATGTCAACAGCAATAAAAGCTGTAATAATAATACTATTATATCACGTGCCATATATCACGCAAAAAAAACAAGACATTAATAATGTCTTGTTTTTATTTAATAGGATTTTATTTACGCTTTTTCTTTGCAGCAAGCATCTCTTCTTTAATTGCTAAGCGCTTTGCTGTTTTGTGAGAATGAGCCTTTTTCCCTTTTCCTACTCCTGTGCTTCGTTTTGCCATATAAATTTTTATAAATAAATTTACTTAAATACTACCTTAATTGTCAGACAAAGTCAATACTTAAATTGACTTAATGAAAAAATAATATTATTTTTTGAAATTCTTTCTTCAAATATGATACAATTAAACTATGAAACGTCTATATAGAAAAGCTAAAAACTTTTTTGATGAACACGAAAGATACTTAATGCCTGCAACCATGGTATTTGGTTTTGTAATGGACAGCCTCACTTTACGTCGAATTGACTTGCTGATTGAGAATCTTGTGATTGTTTGGTATTTGATTCTTGCCGTCTGCTCAATCCTCTATATCAATACTTACAAACAAAAATTGTTTAAAAATAATTTTTTAGTTTGGCTTTCATTAATCGCCCCCTATGTTTTGCAATATGCTTTCGGTGCATTATTTAGTGCTTTCATAGTTTTCTATGCGCGTAGCGCCACCTGGATAGTCAGCTGGCCATTCTTGATAATTCTCTTTGGATTCTTGCTCGGCAATGAATTTTTCCGCAAGAAATATGAACGTCTTCATTTCCATTTGAGCATCTTATATCTAGCACTTTTCGCCTATTCAGTTTTTGCCCTCCCTGTTCTGTTGAAAAAAATCGGTAATTGGATTTTTGCAGGCAGTGGTTTACTTAGTCTGTTCTTGATATCATTGGTTATTTTTATTCTCTACAAAATTGATCCGGCTATTTTCAAAAAATACAGGAAACGTTTAATCGCCAGTATTCTAAGCATCTATCTGTTATTTAATTTTTTGTATTACAGCAATATTATCCCGCCGATTCCTCTGGCTATGAAAGCAAGTGGCGTCTATCATGATATCAATAAAGTAAATAAAGGCTACCGCTTGAGTTTTGAGAATCCTGCTTGGCATGTTTTTTGGCGCGAAACTTCTTACACATATCATTGGCGACCAGGAGAAAAAGTCTATGTTTTTAATTCAATCTTTGCGCCAACCAAATTCAATGAAGAAATCTATCATCGCTGGTCATATTATGATGAAGTGCAAAACAAGTGGGTTGAAAAGAGTAAAATCAATTTCACGATTCTGGGAGGAAGAGCAAATGGCTATCGCGGATATTCATACAAAACAAACATCACTCCTGGAAAATGGCGAGTTGATGTAATCACTGATACTGATCAAATTTTGGGAAGGATAAAATTTGAAGTCAAACAAACCTCTGAAATAATTGAATTGGAAAGTAAAGTAGATTATTGAACTCTTGTTTCTGATTCGTTTATATTATAATTATTTAAAATAATTGTTAACTGCATCTTCAAATTGCTCTATAAATATCTGCTTGAAATAAGCAAGATTATTTATCTCGTAAAATAATATAACGGCTTTTTTATACTCTTCAACATCTACAATTCTATAAGAAAGCGGGATTGAATGATATGCTAATAAAATGGCGTTGGACATCATCCGCGAAGTCCTTTTATTCCCATCTTCAAAAATCTGGATATAAGCGACAAGGATTGAAATCAAAAAGGCCTTTTCAAAAAATGATTCCTTCTTATTAACCAAGTCAACCATACTTTGTAATGCTTCCTTGACTTGTGGCTCATTATCCAAGGGTTTATATTTTGTGCCGGTAATGCCGACTCTAGCTTTTCTGACATTTTTGGCTATTCCAAGTTTTTTTGTTAAAACAGAATGAATATATTCTACATCAGCCGATCGTAATTTAATAAAACGTTCTCTATTCTGAATCGATTCATTGAAAGCGTCTTTGTGGTTAAGGATCATTTGAGTTTCTTCCTTGGTTTTTCCTTCCGCGATGACATTATTTTTAATCAAAGCCTCAGTCCCCAAAAGTGAATAAGTATTCCCCTCTATTACCGACGATTTCCAAGAAAATTCAATCATTATCCTCTCGAATTCTTTATTGATGAGGGTTTGGCTATCGTATTTGGAAAAATTCTTAATAAATTCTCTTTGTAATTTTTCTAATTTATTTTTTTCTTCAAACGTGAAAACATCATTTTCTAATATTGAAAAAATTTCAAAATTAAAACTTTCTTTAACTTTTCTTTTTAAATATGAGGTTTCAAAATATTTTTGAATATCAACTTCTTCCAAAATACCATAAGCGTCGGACAAAGAATAAACCACAAAAGCTCCGGCACCGCTCTTTTGTAAAAAATTCTGTTTACATAAAAAAAACAGATCCCTGGTAATTGTTTCTCTGGAATATTTATCATCAAAAAAAGCAACCACATCTTTATTTTGGAAAGAATGGTTTTTCTTGGCAAATTCAATAATTTGTTGCTGTCTTTTATTCATAAATATATTTTATAATCATTGCGTCATTATTTCAAGCCAATTGCGTCATTTTTAATAAAAATACGCTTAAAATCCTTTATTTAAGCCTTTTTATTGCGTCATAACAATCTGCCATATGCAATATTTTTGCAACTTCCCCATAAAAGTCTTTTTCAAAATCGACTTTTTTGCCCCCCCGAATTCGTCAGTTTTTGTTTACAATACTTAGCAATGTGCACACACATATGGCGGTTTTAGACAAAGATAAAAATAGCTAATTTAAGCTATTTTTATTCTTTGCTTCGCGGGTGGGACTTGAACCCACGACCTACTGGTTACACTTATCCAAAAGTTTCCTAATGGGGTGGACTATATCATCACCCTGTCTAAACAGGGGCAAGGCGCTTCCCATCCTAACGGACAGTACTCCCTTTCGGGATAGTCTCTGAACCTTCCTCTTGCGAGGCTTGGCTGCTGATTACCATATCAATAATAATTTAATATTATTTCTTTAGACTTCCAGCAATTCACCTTGTTTTTCGATCTCAATTACTCAAGAAAGCTGCGTTTCTCCACAGCCAGTCGCTCTAACCAACTGAGCTACCGCGAAATATTTAATTGTCAACTTAATCTGTTTGATATCATTGATTAATATCAAACAATAATCACATTATAGATGATTTCTTACAAAAGTCAAGCTCAATAATCTATCAGTTTTCTGATGTCTTCGTGCTTCTGGATTCTCTCAATTGCCTTGGCCTCAATCTGTCTGATACGCTCCCTGGTGACATCAAACTCTCGACCAACCTCTTCTAGGGTATGCGCCACTCCGTCAACCAAACCGAACCTCATTTCCAAAATCTTTTGTTCTCGGGGTGACAAATGTGAAATCACTTCTCTAACATAGTCTTTTAACAATTGCAAAGCAGCCTCTCTGTCCGGAGTGACGTTTTTCACATCTTCAATGAAATCTTCTAGAGTTGAATCCTCATCATCATCACCAATGGAAGTTTCCAAAGAAATAATATCCTGAGAAATCTTCAACACATATCTTACCTTTTCCACTTCTTCACCCATTTCTGACGCAATCTCTTCCGGGGTTGGTTCACGTCCCAAGAACTGAATCAGCTGACGCTGAGACTGTTTGCAACGATTGATTGTTTCAACCATGTGCACTGGAATACGGATTGTTCTAGATTGATCGGCCAATGACCTGGTAATCGCCTGACGAATCCACCAAGTGGCGTAAGTTGAAAACTTGTAGCCCTTGCGATATTCAAATTTCTCTACGGCACGGAACAGACCAATATTTCCTTCCTGAATTAAATCCAATAGACTCAAATTTTTGTTGCCCGTAAATTTTTTGGCAATGGAAACAACCAATCTCAAGTTGGCCTCAATCAATTTTCTTTCTGCTGCCTTGTCGCCTCTTTCTTTTCGTTTCGCCAATTCAATCTCTTCTTCTGTGGACAGCAAAGGAACTTTACCAATTTCTTTCAAATACATCTGAATGGAGTCAGAACTTAATTCGGAAATATCAAACTTGATTCGACTCTTGTCATCACCAACGACATTATTCATGTCCTGTTGTTTTTTGGCAACATCAACGCTATCCAAAAATCCTCCCGTATCTTCAATAATCGTAATACTGTTTCTTTGCAGACGCTCCAAGAATAATTCGTAATCAAAAATATACTCTTCCACCTGAGGAAAAGCTTGCAATAATTCTGTTTCAGTTGAAAATCCGCGAGAACGTGCCTTCTTCATCAATAATTCCAACTGTTCCGGAGCTGGCTTGGAAATAACAACTTCTTTTTTGTGGACAGGATCAACAACCTTGACGATTTTTTTGATAATCGGCTTGATCGGCCTTGTTATTTTAACCGATTTTTTAATCGGCTTAACAGGCTTTTTTACCACAACCTTTTTCTTGATTGCGGGCTTGATTGTTTTTTTCTTAATAGGCATAGTTATATATTATTTTGCCGAATCTCTTCTGTGAGATGATTAAATTCTTGCAAGAGATCATTTAATGCACGACCATCAATTTGATTCTTGTTCCCCTCAGCCTGCTCAATCAAACGAGCAACCTCTCGCAAACGACTGGTGAGGTAACTAATCTTTAATATTTTGATAATCTTTTTAATTTCCAAAATTGCTTGTTCTTGTCCATACTCGGAAAAATCCTGATCAGCAAGAATGATCAAAAAATCCAAAATAGCCAAACTCTTACTTTGATTAACTGGTTCAGACTCTTCGCCCTTCAACCAGTTTTTAAATTCCTGATAATCTACAACAAAATTGCCCAGCTGATCTGGTTTGCTATTTCTATTATAGTACATAACCAGGTTTTTGTAAATCAGCTGATTGTCTTGGCCATGAATTTGATCAGGTAAAATATAATCAATGATATAGCTCAGAAAACTTGGGAATTTCAAGGCTAAGGCTAATAAGTGCTCTGATAAAATTTCTTCCCTGGAACGTTTTCTTACTTCAAAATCTTGTTTCAAATTTGTTGAATGTTCACTTTGATTAAAACGACGCTCATCCTTACTACTCATTTTCTGCATAGCTTCTTGCAAAAATTTCACATCAACATCAACAGCATGCGCCAACTGTTTCAACCAATGATCTTTGTCAACCAAATTGGGTAGACGATTTACCAAGGGCAACAAATCTTTAACTGCTTTACGTTTGTCATCAACCGAGCTCAAATCAAGTTTCTTCAAAGTCTTGTCAAAATAATATTGCATCAATGGTATTGATTCCTTAATCGTACGTTGCCAGCCGGCCGAATCTTGCCGAATCACTTCATCAGGGTCTTTACCTCCGGTAATCATCGCCACCTTGATATTTTTTTTGTAGCTCCGTGATGGATCAATATATTTTTTAACCTGACCATATTCATCTGCTGCCTCGACAATACTCACATCAAAATTATTAACCACATCGCCACCGCGATCAGTTGCATTCTGTCCGGCATCATCGGCATCAAGCGCAAAAACAATATTGTCAGTATAGCGATCTAGTAATTGCACCTGATCAGCAGTCAGTGCTGTACCCGAAGAAGCAATCACGTTTTTAAAGCCAAACTGATGAGCAGTAATCGCGTCCATCTGCCCTTCCACAATAACTGCCAAATCATTTTTTTTGATTTCCGTTTTTGCCTTGTCCAAACCAAATAAAATCTTACTCTTGTCATAGACCATGGTTTGCGGGCTATTCACATACTTCCCCTGACTAGTATCTGCGCTTCCTGGCAACACCCTTGCCGTGAAACCAACCACATTGCCATTCACATCACGCAATGGGAACATAATTCGATTACGAAAACGATTAAAGTAAGTATAGCCACCCTGTTTTTTAATTGCCAAGCCGGCTTTTTCCAAATCCTGTTCGGCATATCCTTTACTCTTGAGATAGATAATCAGATCATCCCAAGAATCTTTACTAAAACCAATCTGCCATTCGTCAATGGTTTGACGATTCAAACCGCGACTAATCAAATATTCTGCGGCTGATTTTGATTCCGAAGAATTCAACAAAACGCTATGATAATATCCGGCTGCCAAATCAAGTGAATCTAAAACACGATTACGTTCGGAAATCGCCTGCGGATTCTGGCGTTGCAAAACTACACCGGCTTTGGGAGCCAAGAGACGGAGTGCCTCCACAAAATCAACACCCTCCTTTTCCATGACAAAAGAAAAAAGATCGCCACCCTTACCGCAACCAAAACAATGCCAAATCTGTTTAGCAGAAGAAACGACAAAAGACGGACTCTTTTCATTATGAAAAGGACAAAGGCCTTGGAAATTAACCCCGGCCCTTTTCAATGGCAAATACTCTCTCACCACTTCAACCAAATCTAATTTGTTTTTTATCTCATCAGCAGGAGTCATGCTTTTATTTTATTTAAACAATTTCTGAAACCAATTCTTTTTTGGCTCAGTCAGAACAACAGATTCTCTTAGCCTGACAACGGGCAATTGCTCCTTAACTAAAGTCTGTAAACGGCGCGCCTCCTCAACCACCACTGAGCCCTCATAATCAGCATTATGCATATGAGCACCCTGATAGCTGGCCTCCTTTTGATCCAAATGCATATTAAAAACAATCTTTTCCTCCCCGATTTCAGTATATACGTGAAAACGCGGATAATTATTCCGTCCAAGAGCCCTGGTAAAGCTGGGTTCATGTCCAGGCATAAAACGATATCCGGCGCGTTGCAAAAATATCTCCACGGTAGAGTCTAATTGATTTTTCCCAACAATTAATTTCATAGGAATACTAATAAATTTAAATAATCCATCAAGGTAATTTGTGTCTATACTTTAATATAGTTAAGCCATTATGTCCAGGCTTGACTGTTTATGAAAATTGTGATGAAATAGAGAAACTATTATTAAATAATTATTATAGTCATTCAGATTTTTCAAAATAACCGGGAGGATATCATGGGAAGCTCATTACAAGAAGGGATTCAAAATGCAACCAAGGAAGTCAATGCTCTTTATTACCGTTTGGCGATCAAGCACAAAAATCTTGAAATGCTGATTACGTTACACGCCACTGACCCAGAAGAAAAAAGAAGAGCCCGAATCATTAAAAGGATTAAACGCCTGACCACAAAGCGCGAAGACCGACTTATTATTATGTTCGGAATTTACATTGCAGAAAGTTCATCAAAATTGCAAGCAATTTTGCGACAAGATCTTTGGAAATTAATTTCACAAATCAACAGTGTCAAACTTTTGACATATTACTGGCAAAGATTGCAAAACAAGGATCTTAAGTTTATGCTCTATCAAAGAATTTTAGAGTTGTTTAAACAAATTGATTTGGTTGATGACAAAAATCTTCAAGAAACTCTTGTGATTATTTTTGAATCCTACCAAAAAAAATAACCCCTTTTTCAAAAAACGAAAAGGGGTTAATTTTTTTATAAACCTATCTAAATTTTCTATTTGAATCTTTTAATCGCCAAGTGAATCAGCTGGTCGATCAACTCGGGATAAGCGATTCCACTTGCCTCCCAAAGCTTTGGATACATACTGATGGCCGTAAAACCAGGTAAAGTATTAATTTCATTCACTAATAATTTTCCATCAGCTTGTAAAAAGAAATCTACTCTGGCCAAACCAGAGCAAGCCAGAACTTCGCAAGTTTGAATTGCCATTTTTTGAATCTGTTGAACAACTTTTTGATTCAGCTTTGCCGGAATTTGCAAAACAGCTCCAGCCGCATCAATATATTTTGCTTGATATGAATAAAAATCACTTTGAACAATAATTTCTCCGGGCGCAGACGCTTTCATTTGGTCATTACCAAGAACAGCACATTCTATTTCCCTCCCCTTGATATTTTCTTCCACTAAAATTTTCTGGTCATATTGAAAAGCTTCTTTCACAGCCATCATGAATTCTTGTTTGTTCTTCACCTTGTTGATTCCAACAGAAGATCCAAGATTTGCGGGTTTGACAAAGCAAGGTAAGCCGACTTTTTTTGAGATGGATTCAAAATCAATTTTTTCAAAATCTCGTAAAACCACAAACTTTGCAATCGGAATGCCGGCATCTCGCAACAATCTTTTCATCACATCTTTGTCCATACCAACAGCCGAACCCAAGACATCGGCACCCACAAAGGGAACCTCGGCCAATCGCAACAAACCCTGCACAGTGCCATCCTCTCCATTTGGACCATGTAAAATCAAAAAAACAACATCAATCTTTTGTTTTTTATCGGGATGATCAAGATTAATTAACCTGCCCTTGCTGTTCGGCAAGAGCGCCACTTGATCATGGAAACTTTTGGCGTCAGTTGTCTTGGCATTACTTTCTCCCAAGAGCCATTTCCCCTGCTTGTCAATCTTAATTAAAACCGGCTGATATTTTTTCCGGTTGATTGCATTGATAATATTTTGAGCCGATTGGAGCGAAACATCATGTTCAGCTGATTTTCCGCCAAACAAAATCGCCACTTTTATTTTTTGTTGCATATTTTAAAATTATAATTTCAATCAAAAGTAAATCAGAAATATTAAGCAATTAAATTTAGATTATTATTAATCACAATCGGTTGCACAGCTTTAATTTCATCAGTATAGATCATTTCCGGAATCGGATTGAGCAAAAAAATCTTTTTGTTATGAACATGCGCGAAACCAAGCTCCATTAAAGTATTACCGCCAATATAATTTTTAATTCCATTCTTGTCAAAATTCAAGACCAAGATGGCATCGCTATTAATAATTTCATTATAATGCCAACGAATATAATCATGCTCTATTTTCAACTGAGCATGTTCTACTTGACGACGATCCACCAAATCTTGTCGTTCCCCACTCCCCATTGCGACATAATGTTCATGCAAAGAATTCTCATGACCCAACTCAATTAAGCGATCACGATATTCCACCATTTCCTTGGCGAATTGCGAACTGCCGGCAATCATTATTTTCATAGTAATAATTTTAAATAATTTTTAACTCCTTCAACCATTCACACCAAACAGACTCCAACCCAGGAGACTGCTCCCAGTCTACTTGATCAATTCCCCCACGCAAATATTTTTCGGTTTTTTCAACCAAAGTCAAAATATCATCCCGACTATAAAATCCGGCTTGCTTTGTTTCGTCTTCACTTCTTTTAATCTCACCTATTGTTTCCACTTGATATATTTTCCAATCATGCCAAGTGCCATCTTCGCGACGACAAGCATTTTCCTTTTTGCCTTCGATTAATAGTTTGATACCGATAACTTCCAAGCCGACTTCCTCCAACAGCTCACGCTTGGCAGCAATTTCAAAAGAAAGATCACCGTCTACGTGACCGGCCGGTGGAGCAAACCCAAAAGGAAATCTTTTTCTCTCAATTAAAAGTAATTTGTCATATTGCCAGACCAACATTCCGACACTAGTATGATCACAAATTTTTGTCATATTGATTATCCTATTTTTGAGAAATCATTGTTGATGATAGTCGGATTCATGGCTATTAATTCATCAGTATAAATCATGTCTGGGATTTGGTTAAGTAAATAGATTGGTTTATGCAAAATATGTGCAAAGCCCATTTCCAAAAAAGAATTTCCACCAATGTATCCGGCTACACCTTTTCGATCCACATTCAAGACAAGAATAACATCACCATCCTTAATTAAATCAAAATACTTTCTGATTAGATCATGTTCCATCTTGTTCTTCACTGATTCAGAATGCATTTCTTGCTCCAATTGCATTGAAGCATATTCATGAGTAAAGTGAGGTAAGACAACCTCATGTCCATTTAATTGAAGCTGTTTCTCGGCCTCCACCATTTCTTTAGAAGCAGTCATACTGCCACAAATGATTATTTTCATATGTTTTGTTATTGTGCGGAGGTTCTATGTCGATGTCCGAATTTTCTTTGAGGAAAATCCGGACTACCATTTTGATTAATCCCACCCAGCTCCCTCCGGCTGGATACCACTGAAGTGGCTCCAAAACAAATAATTTTAGCCCCTTTATTCCGATTAAAGCCAGCCCCAAAAATTATTTAAAAAAGGAACAGGCTGAAATTATTTGTTTTGCAGTTTAGCCCGCAGGCTAAATCCAGCCGGTGTGGAGCTTTCTTGTCATCATCTTACCATCAAAATCCAAAGAAATCAACATGTTTGGCGGCGAAGGGGTTGGATGGTGGGTACGATACTATCTAGCCACGGAAAGGAATGTAGTGGCTGTTAGATTACTTAATAATTCCAAACTTTTTAAGCTCTTCCTCATCTTGATCAAAAGTAGCTTGAAATTCACTTTCGATTCTTTGTCTTGCCTCTTGTATAATACGTACTTTCTTTTGATTTTGCTTATTTTTATACTTTTTACTTAATTTATTACAGAAACGAATATACCATCTTTTCAAAAAATTTAATTTATAATAATCCAGAAAATAAGAATTTGTAGCCATAAGATCTTTTAAAACACTCAAAAGCATATCCAATCCACCTGATAAAGCTCTACTTTCTTCAGAAAAAGATTTAACACTATTTTCAATAATAGTTTTAAATTCTTCTCTTTTTTGATCAAGTAAATACTTTTCTATACTATCACAAATTTTATTTCTCCAATTATTAGAAGACTCCAAATCCCCATTTATAGTGTCTACTTTTAACATAAATTTGTACACATCATTAATATAAGCTATGTCAGCTAATCTCATAGTAATATCTTCTCTAATCGGTAATCTCCGCAAACTAATTAACGGCAAACTCTTTTCTTGAAAAGTCTCCAATATTGAATTTAACAAAAACTTATTTTCACTTACAGATCTAGATAGATCATTAAAATATCTTTCGAGATGAGTGTGTTCTTTTTTTATTATTAGAAACAACTCAAATTTCTTCTGCCATCTCACTCCAAAAATAAAAAAGATAAAAGCGAATAACGCTCCGAAAAAACCACCTAATATATCTGGCATAACTTGAATTAAAAAAATATCCATATAATATTTTAGTTATCTCGTGGCTTCGTCCAGTTTTTTGTTAATCATACGCAAAATCTTTTCCTTATCATTGCTTGACGCATCAATAAAAGAAGATTGATTATTCTTGTTATATAAAATCAAAGACCCCTGCCAATAATAATTCAGAATATCTTCTTTTGTATATCTCTCTACTCCATATTTGGCAACCACAGGGATTTCTTTTCTTGCTTTGGCTCTAATGCCAAAAATACTACATAATTCACGTGCACTAAAAGTTGCCTTGATAAAAGCCCTCTTTTCTTTGATCAATTCGTTCATATCTATTTTTTCAGATTCTTTACATGTTTCAATTGTATTTTCTTTGACCATAATCAAAATTAATGCTTCATTACAAATATTACTTCTTATCCGGACAAATCTTCAAAAGCAAAAATGCACTCATAAACACAATACCTGAAAATATAAATATTTTCATAAAGGCTAAATTGTATTTATATTCAATTACTTCTCTATAAATCGTTTCCTTTTCAAATGGAGACATTTTTTCATTTCTAAAATCTCCTCCGGAAAAAGGAAGATAAAAAACGCCTTCCAATTTATCAGCAACAAAATTACCGTTTCCATATTCTCCATAGGCAGTTCTTGAATGAGTCCAACGAGATCCGGCAAAATATACAACTGCAATAATAGCGACTGCCACGATGGCGATTCTTAAAATTTTTGTCTTTTTCATAGTTTTAAATTAATTTATAGATTTTTATCAAATACTTATACAAAATATATTATTCTATGTCTTGTAATCAAGTAAAATAAGAATTAAAAATGGGAAAAACAATAAAATAACACCCTTGAAAATTAATGACGATCCATGATCGTTCCATGCACTGGACATTAACCATAGGTATATTCCACTTAAAAACCCGGACAAAAACATTGCGCCCTGTCTAGTTTTACCATTTTATTCAATATTTTGCCTAAAAATTTATCAAACATAAAAATAATTAGGTTTAATTCTCAAATAAAGACATTTTCACTTTATCATTTTGCATAGCAAAAAACAATATTTTACATTTTATATATTCAGTGTTTTATACCCCGCACGCTGATGTATTTCATCTTTAGCATCAGGGGTAAAAAGGATAGTTTCCTCAAAATATTGTTGAGCTACCTCATGATTGCCAACTTTAGCAAAAATCATTGATACATTGAAAGCTATTTTTGCCATCTGATCCGTTCTTTTTAAATATTCTACCCACTTTTCAATTTGTTTGGGATTTTTTGGATCCAAGCCTCCAACGTATTCCTTAGCAGCTTTCATTAGAACACAAGCCAACTCGTCATAGAGCTCAAGTGCTTCATAAAATTTCCCTTCTTCTTTCAACGCAGAAGCCTGGTCAAGTTTTTCTTGTGGGATTATAACTTGTTTTTGACACATATTTTTATTTTTTAATTTGTAAATATATCAATGAATAATTTTAAGACAAAATATCATTTCATAACAAAAAAAGCGGCTAAGAGATTTCATCAAAAAGATATTACTATCTCTTAAATTGAAATCTCCCAACCGCTTTCGCGTTTAGTCAATTATTTCATATGGTTTCCGTCAGACTTCCCCGGTCGCCTATCCGCAATTGCATTGCGGAAGAAATAAACGGCACGATTTGAATCCTGTGCTAGGATTTGAATTTTTAAACTTCACTCTAATATTATTATAACTCAACTTTTAAAAAAGTCAAGCAACTAAAATTATTTGTTTTGAAGTTTAACCCGCGGAGTAAATCCGACCAGAAGGAGCTTTTTGCCATCATCCTATCGCAAATCCAAAGAAATCAACATGTTTGGTAGCGTAGGGGTGGATGGTGGGCACGATACTATATAGCCACGAAGGGGCAAAGCGGCTGTTTTACTTAAATATTTATATATTTATAGTACTTAATCAAAAACACAGAGACACATTCTTCTAATCTCTGTAAATTACACAAAACATCTGTTGATTCACGATTGTAAGGATTAAAATGCAAACTTTGATGAGCTACATCATTATTATTTCTTAAATCCCAAACTTCTTGAGCAATTTTTATATTTTCGTTGGCAACACCTAATAAATTACCCGCTTTATTAATAATTTCTTTAGTACCCAATTTTTCATATTGTTTTTTAGATAAACCAAAACAGTTTTCTCTTTTGCCAACTTGTATACAAATTAACTCAATGCACTTAACACAGTTTAAAATAACATCTAAATCATTAAACACCCCCGAGTATCTCATAGTTGTTGATCTTTGAAAATAAATCAACCCTTTGTTAAAAATATAATCCTTACATTCTAAATATTTTTTTGCTTGCGATAAAAAATTTTTAGGAAATGGCTCGGGAAAAAAATTTCTGCCATTCACTAATGGCCTCGGAAGCTTTAATCTTATCAATTCTTTATTCTTTTTTAAGAAAAGACCTACAATTTCAAAATCATAAGTTTCATCACCTTTTTTTATTCTTTTTTTGCCTACTGATCGAGTTTTATTTTTTGCTACAAGCGACAAAGCAATACTCACATCTGTAAATAAATCAGTGGCCTTTCTCAATATATCATAATAATTATTAGAATCTTTTATTTCTGTTGAGATCAAATATTCACTTTCAAATGTACGAGAACTTATAATTTTTTGAGGATAATAAATATAATTACGAACACCTCCCTCTAAGCAGTGATATTCTGAATCTTTTGACCGCACTGGCAAAATAGGCCTATCATCATCAATATCATAACCACGATAACTTTTTTTGATGACACAACTACCAATACTAGTTTGAATATTAGGTAGATATGATCCTAAAAACTTGGCAATCACCACATACTTCATATATAAAATTTTTCATTATAACTATTTACCCATATCTATATCGGTTTGCTGTTGCATCCACGCATCACCAGCATCCTCAATTTCTTCCAATGTAGGTCTATCTTCTTCGAAACGTGTACGTCGCTCGTCTAAAATCTCGCCATTATATGTCCAATAAGCTGGTCCCTGAACCCACCAGCTGCTTCCTAATGCCTCACCGGCTGCCTCAGATAAAGATATCTCTCTATCTTTAAATATTACATGTTTCTGATCTGGAGCTACAAAGCATTTAATATTTTCATCGCGGATAAATTCGAGTTCTGCACCAGCTGGGATATCTACCATTTTAAAATTAAAGGCTGATTTCTTCTTCCTAGCTTTTTCTATTGCAACTGCATCTTCTTTCGATTCAACACCAGCATTGCGAGATACAACGACTTCTTCGACAGAGAGGAGTTTAAGAATTGCGACAATACGTTCGGGTGAAATATTGAAAAATTCTCTTCGTGGGTTGACACGATGATCACCAAAAGCATCGTGGAGTGCTCCTTCCACTTTATTCATATCATTAACTCGAACAGCGTAATAACATTCAAATGGCAACGGTACAGCTGTTGAGCGAGACAGCTCTAAAATACGCTGCTCGACCGAAGTAGTAGTTTTCCCAATTTTTACATATCCGCGCATCGCTTCATTGGTAAAAATGTAAACTATCCCTCCGTCATCCTTACTATGAATATTCATACTATTTATACTTAATAATGTTAAAATAACACATTATAGCTTCTATAATTTTGTGCAACCAATATTTAAATATTTTTCAATACTTTGCGACATTCCCAATTTGTGATATAATAAAAATATCTGATACTAATTGATACTTTTATTATATGCTAAAAATCGAAAAAGAGCAACTATATACAACCCAAGAAGTGGCTGATATTTTAAAAGTCGCACCTGTCACGGTCAAACGATATATATCAGAAAATAAAATAAAGTCAATAAAATTCAACGGATTACGTAGAATAAAAGGGCAAGAGATTTTAAAAATATTATCCGCAAACTAAACAAAAATGCCTAACTTGGTTAATACAATACAAAACATTGATTGCTTGAAAGGTTTTAAAATGTTGCCGGATCAATCGATTGGCCTGATATTAACAGATCCGCCATATGGATTAAACAAAAGCGGGATTGACAACGATGAAAGTTTAGACCTGTTTTATAAATCATTGCCGGACAGCTATCGGGTTTTAAAAGAAAACGCTTTTTATATTTCTTTCTTTAGCACAAAGTTTTTACCATTGATTTTTAAAAATAATCCTTTTCAGTATTTCTGGAACTTTGTCCTCTACTGCCCCAATGGAAATGTCAACTCACCCATTGGCTATACGAAATATATGAACTGTGTAGTATTTAAAAAAGGCAATCCCAAAATGACCAGCAGAAATAAAGATATATTCGTTGATACTCCAAGCAAAATGGTTGAGCCGGACGAAGGATTCATTGATCATCCGACACCCAAACCAAAAGCATTTATCAAAGACATGTTGGCAATGTTTTCAAAAGAAAATGATATAGTGTTAGATCCATTTATCGGAAGTGGAGCCACGGCGGTCGCCTGCAAACAAACAGGTAGAAATTACATAGGCTTTGAGATTAATGACAAATATTATAAATTAGCACAAGAACGATTAAAAAAATTCTAAATATGCAGAACAAACAAGAAATACTAGGTCAATATTTTACAAAAAAAGAGATAGTCGATAAACTCTTAGACTTAATGTTTAAATACAAAAAATATGATGGTGATATCGACATACTAGAACCGTCTTTTGGCACGGGTAATTTTATTACTTCTTTAAACGAACATAATTTCCACAATATACGTGGCTGTGAAATAGATGGCTCATTAACCGATACACCTTCTGATTTTTTTCAATTTCCAATAGACAAAAATCATAAATTTGATTTAATCGTCGGTAATCCCCCCTTCAGTAAATACAACCTTAAAGAGAGTTATTACTTTGCGAAAGACTATACCAATTCAGGTTGCCATCCTTTTAACTACCTGCCGGGAGAAGAAATAAAAAAAGAAAAAGAAAAAATAGAAAATATTTTTATACTAAAATCTTTAAAACACCTGAAAGACAATGATTCAACTATTGGTTTTGTTTTGCCAATTTCATTCTTTATCAAGAATAAAAACAAATCAGCGAAAGAGAATATACTAAAATATTTTAAGACAATTATTATATACCAAAACGACCAAATCTGGTTTGATCGCAATATTCCCTGCTGTTTTGCTATATTTACAAATATTCAAGAATTCGCTGACAAGATTATAACAATATTTGAAAATGGAAAAAGGAACGAAGAAATATTTAATATAAACAAAATACATGAGGAACTAATACCACAAGTTATTTTTCATAAAAATAATGGTTTCATAAATAACGAGAAAGGCATACCTCTAGATGAATTCTTAGAAAAAGGGAATCAAAAAATAAATAAATCTTTTAAAGAAAATAATGTATCAGCTAAAAATATTCTAGAAAAAAATCAAATACCATTAAACAAAAATGTCGACGATTACAAAATAGCAGTTGTCCGCGTAGGCAACAGTAGCGTTGGTAAGTGTGGTCTTATAAATAAAAAAGAAGATGTTTTAAATGATATGTTTTATATCTTTGATGTTAAAGAAGAATACAAAAAAAATAAGCATATAAAACAAATCATATGCGAGCAAATAAATAATAATATTGAGTATTTTAGAAATATAACCTGTAGAGTCGGGAGTAAATCTATCAAAAAAGAAGATGTATTAAATTTCAAAGTCACTATTTAATAAAACCTCTAATAAATCCATTATATCTCTTTTGTGATTCTCCGAAGAATGCGCTAATGCTCCGGTAACTTCATTGATTGTTTGTTTAGATGGACTCCAAAGACATTTTGCACCTGAACCCAAGGGACTATTATTTCTAATGTTATTTTCAGTATTACTTAATGATATGTCTAGATTATCAAGCCGAATCAACACAAACATATGCGCCGCCAAAGTAAAATCTCCCATTTTAAATGTAATTTTGACTTGCAATTTTTCGTTAATACTTCTTTCAAAAGAATAAAAAACTTCTTCGTATTTATATATTAAAAAATTACCGACAGTTTGATTAATGTCTTGTTTTTGGGCGGCTCTACTATAATACTCAGAGTCTTTCAATGAAATGCTTATTGCTTGTAAATCATTTCTTAATTCCACAACATCCTCTTTTGCAAATTTCTGCTTTACCAGTTCAATCAATTCATTATTAGTAATCATCCATTCAATATAATGATTTTCAAAATTAATGCTTGTAGAAGATGGTTTAATAATATGATTGCCGTCATTATCACAAATCCTAACTCTACTACTAACTGCTGTTAGCCTTAGCTCAACTACTCCATTATTAATATTAATTATAGCCATTTTATTTAACGTTAAAAATTCTTGGACCGTGATCTATTTCTTGACTAAAAATATGCCCACGAAATTCAACTTTTTTAGACGGGCTACCAAATAATTTTATATAATTTTTATAATTCAAATTACACTGTATTCTTCTTTGTGATTTGCTGTCTATTTTGTGGGTTATTGTTAATAACCCCATTCTATCTTTTCTTTCAGCTTTCCATTCTTTGGCGAACTCTATACCCTGCCTTTGGCCATCCTTGCCGGCAGGAAATTTTTTTATTTTTTTATCAAGATCCTTAATTTCTTCTAGTGTTATGCCACCTCTCATCGCTTTTAAAATTTCTGGGGTAATATCAATTTCATCAATACTCCTTATAACCTTCTTAAATCCTACCTGTTGCCACCTGCCAACGACAAGGGTGAATGGTTCGTCAATTTCCCAAATTCGCATGGTACTGCCAAATTCAAGCGCATTGGCCAAACCCATGCACTTTACACTAACTGGCATTTCTCCGGGGATATCCCATTTTTGAGTGTAGTTATAAGCTAGCTCTTTTACTCCGAGGATATTTTTCACCCAATTTTCAAAGATAAAGCCATGATTTTGGACTTCTGTCATATAAAGTAAGTTATATTTTTATTATATATTTTAGCTAAGTCTTCTAACTCTACAATATCAAGTCTGCGTTCCCCTCTTTCAATTTTAGAAATATAAGATTGTGGCTTCCTTAATTTTAAAGAAACCTCTTTTTGTGTTAGTCCCAAATTAGTCCTAACATCCTTTAGTCCATCGACGACATTTTGGTATTTCTTTGAATATATAGTTTTCTTCATATAATTTAATATTATAACCTATTGTGGTATAACCCAAAATAGGTTATAATATTAAACAAGAAATGTAAAATAGTCAAGCAAGCAAAAAATTATAGCACACACTAAAAACATGCACCGCGGAAGGGTGGGAAAGCTCCACACCGGCCGGATTTAGCCTGCGGGCTAAACTACAAAACAAATAATTTCAGCCTTTTCCTTTTTTAAATAATTTTTGGGGCTGGCTTTAATCGGAATAAAGGGGCTCAAATTATTTGTTTTGGAGCCACTTCAGTGGTATCCAGCCGGAGGGAGCTGGGTGGGATTAATCAAAATGGTAGTCCGGATTTTCCTCAAAGAAAATTCGGACATCGACATAGAACCTCCGCATTACGTTAAGTTTACCAATTTTAGAGTCCGTTGCCTCGGCACTCCGTGCCTCGGCTCCCAGATTTTTAGTTAAAGTCCAAGGATTTTTCAAAGCAAAGCGATATTTTATTTAAATTGCCCATAATCTAAACATATGGAGGGAAACAATACACAAACCAAAAACTTCTTTCTCTATGCCCGTAAATCAACTGACGAGCCTGATCGACAAATATTGTCCATTGAAGCCCAGCTGTTTGAATTAAGGGAATTTGCGAAGAAGGAAGGAATAGTAATTACCCGCGAATTTGTAGAAAGCAAGACAGCTAAACAGCCTGGGCGTGAAGTATTCAATGAAATGATTGACTGTATAGAGAAAGAAGGCATACAGGGCATTTTAGCGTGGAATCCTGACCGTCTAGCGCGTAATTCTGTTGATGGCGGCAGAATCATCTATTTAATTGATACAGAGCAGATTACCACGCTAAAATTCCCTACTTTTTGGTTTGATCCAACTCCGCAAGGTAAATTTATGCTATCAATCGCTTTCGGGCAATCTAAATACTATGTTGATAATCTTTCCGTGAATATCAAAAGGGGTATTCGCCAAAAGCTACGCAATGGGATATTTCCTGCATGGGCACCCATTGGCTATGTAAATGACAAGATTAATCATTGTATTGTGGTGGACAAGGACAAGTCTGATTATATCCGAAAAACATTTCGTCTGTATGCTTCTGGCGAATACCCCTTGTCGGCTGTACGGAAGATTATCAACAAAGACGGCTTGGTTGGCAAGAAGAACAAGACACTCTCTGTTGCTAACTATCAATATATTCTCAAGAATCCTATTTATTATGGCGTAATCCGCTACAATGGCGAATCATATGAAGGCAAACATGATCCGATTATATCAAAGAAACTTTTTGATGAAGTGCAGGCGGTCATGCGACAAAAAAGTAAACCAAAATGCAGAGCACTCAAGCCATATCTATATCGCGGATTGTTTCATTGTGCCGAGTGCGGTTGTTTGATTACTGCCGAAACACAGAAAGGCCACAACTATCTGCGTTGTACTAAACGCAAGACCGCCTGTTCGCAACCATATGTCAGAGAAGAAGCAATCAATGAACAAGTGATTACTGCTATTCAAAAAGTTTCTTTGCCGGCTGACTGGACTGCATTTTGCTTGTCGCAAAATGAAAAAGATAAATCATCAACCATTACGTCAGCCGGATCTTTTGTTCAAAAACTAAAAGATGAAATTGTTGACGCAGAAAAAAAATTAGACGCATTGTTGGATATGTCTTTGTCTGGCGCAATTACGCAAATTGAATATGCTGCCAAAAAACAAAAAATCCTCAATCAAAAAATTGAAGCAAGCGAGAAATTATCGTCTTTTGAACAAAAGAGTTATAATCGGTTCGAACTTGTGGAAAACTTCATTAAATCCGCCAACCAAGCCGAAAATATCGCTTTGCAAGGAAATTTTTTAACTCAGAAAAATTTCCTGCAAAAAATCGGTTCGAACTTCCAAATCAAAGACAAAATGATTACTTTTGATTTGAAAAATCCTTGGACTTTAACTGAAAATCTGGGAGCCGAGGCACGGAGTGCCGAGGCAACGGACTCTAAAATTGGTAAACTTAACGTAATGCGGAGGATGAGGGATTCGAACCCTCGATACCTTTCGGTAAACGTGCTTTCCAAGCACGCGCCATAGGCCACTAGGCGAATCCTCCGAATATTAAATTTTTATTAATTATTTTAATTTACTGCCCACTCAATTTCTGCAAAATCAGAGTTTTTAACCCCGAGTATTGATTCCCCTGTTCGTCTTGAAAATCTTCAAATTGATATGCTCCAGGCAGACTCTGTTCATTCAAAAAACTTGAAGGAGCTCCCAAAACGCCAAAACGTAAAGCTTCTTGTTTCTGAGCCATCACCTTATCCTGATTCTTGTCTTTTGTCAAACACTTCTCAAACTTTTTCTCGTCCAATTTCAGGTCAGTTATTAGCTGTTCCAGACTACCTGTTTTTTCTTCTGCCTTCATAATTCCTTGATACATTTCTTGAAATTTGTCTTGTGCCCCGGCACATTCTGTTGCCACTGACAAAGTAATTGATTCCGGCTTTCCATCTAAAGGATAGTGGCGGTAAGCGATTCTCACCTGGTCTGGAAATTCTTTTTTAATCTGTTCAACAACTTCATTAAAACGATTACAAAATAAACATGACAAATCATTGTAAACAATTAATTCCAAAGGCGCATCTTCTTTTCCCCAAGTCCAATCAGTTTTGTCGATTCCTCTTACCGGTTCAAAATCAAAAGCATCTACATTTTGAATTGCGTTTTCATTCTCAGTCATTAGTTGTTTTTTTTGATCATTGGGTTGATTGATTATCCAAAGCAAGGATCCCAAAAGAATCAAGACAAAGATGCCGAAAATTATTTTACCAGTGCGTTTTATTTTCATATCATTTAATTGATTAACGGATTGATTTTCCAATTGATTTCTTTTTCATAGGCAGAAGCTATTTCCAATAATTTGTAATCAGACAACTTTGGTCCCATTAATTGCAGACCAACAGGAAGAATTCCAATCTTACCGCAAGGAACAGAAATGGCCGGTAAGCCTGCTAATGATGCCGGAGTCAAAAAAATGTCTTCCAAATACATAGCTAAGGGATCTTTTTCGGCGTTTAAGTCAAAAGCAACATCAACTGTTGTTGGTGAAATTAAAATATCCACTTTTTCAAAAACACTTTCAAAATCTTCTGCAATCTTGGTGCGGACTTTTTGTGCTTTGAGATAGTAAGCATCATAGTAGCCAGAGCTTAAAGCATAGGTGCCCAACATAATTCTGCGTTTCACTTCTGCCCCAAATCCTGATCCTCGATTGCTTGTATACATTTCTTTCAAACCGCTTTCTTTCCCCTCCTTATTATCCAATCCATATCTGATTCCATCAAAACGCGCCAGGTTGGAACTGATTTCACTGGGAGTGATGATATAGTAGACACTCACACCATATTTGGTGTGCGGTAGGCTCACATCAATAATTTCCGCTCCCAAATCTTGCATCTTGAAAATCGCTTCCTTAATCTTGTCTCGCATTGCGCCAGGTACATCAGAAAAATATTCTTTTGGAACACCAATTTTGATATTCCGCAAATCAGGCAAGCTATCAAAACTATCTGCCGGCTCACGCAAAGTGGTACCGTCAAATTGATCATGCCCGGCCATTATGTCTAAAACTATTTTTACATCCTCTGCCGTCTTTGCTAAAATCCCCGGAACGTCAGTTGAGCTTGTCATGGAAATCAAACCAAATCTGGAACAGAGCCCATATGTCGGTTTGAAACCAGCGATTCCGCAAAAGGCTGCTGGATGACGGACAGATCCTCCCGTGTCAGTCCCAAGCGCAAACAAACACATTCCACTGGCCACAGCGGCTGCTGATCCACCAGAAGAACCGCCCGGCACCTTGTCCAAATCCCAAGGATTATGAGTCGGTCCAAATGCGGAATACTCCGTAGAAGCTCCGTGCGCAAATTCATCAAGATTTGTTTTGCCAAGCAAGACTGCACCAGCCTCTTTCAATTTCTTGATCACTGTAGCATCATATGGAGCAATATATTCTTCCAACATTTTTGAGCCGGCTGTAGTTTTCACGCCCTTGGTCATGATATTGTCTTTGACTAAATATGGAATACCCAAAAGACTGCCGGATTCTCCACGAGCAATACGTTCGTCAGCCATTCTGGCAGACGCCAAAGCTTCTTCGGAAAGCACCGTCAAACAAGCATGTACTTTCTTGTCAAAAAGTTCAATCCTTTTCAAACAAGCCTGCGTTAATTCTACTGCAGTAATCTCACGATTATCCAGTTTAGTCCGCGCTTCCTTGATTGTGAGTTCGTGTAAATTCATAATTAATGCTTAATATGGCAATGAATATTATCTATAATATTAATTGATATTATAAGATTATCATTTGGAACAACTTTGGTCAATTTAAAAGCCATTTTAAGGGCTTTTAAATAAATTGATAAATATTCAATATTGAATTAATACGCTGCTGTTGGTGGTGTAAAATTAGATGTCCAACGAGAGACTCCCTTGGAAACACGGAATTCATCAATATAGCCTGTGATACCAGTACCCCACCACGCTCCTGTCATTTTCCCAACCCAAAAATAACCAGTAAGATTATTATGGGCCGAAGAATATGTATGTGCGGCATTAAGTAAGACACCATTAATATATACCTTCACAGTCGTTCCGCTAAACACTATTGCAAAATGAACCCAAGTATTTATCGGCATTATTGATTTAGTGAGATAACCACCTTTTTCTTCTCTGACACCACCTTTCGTACGCGTAGCTGGCAACCAAAAAACAGTTTGAGTAGAATAATTCATAAAATATATTTGTTCTGCTGAACTCTGATATTGACCCCACCAAGTCGGAGGAGTTGCATTGTAGGCAGGAACAGACGTTGGATAATACCAAAAATCAATTGTCATATCTTGATCAAAATACCAATCATTACTATCTGCAAAATTTAAATAAGAACTACTAGTAAAATAACCGCTAGCCGTACCAAACTTCTTGATCGCCGTTTTAGTCACAGCACCACTTCTAGCGTTTAGTGTTTTTCCTGACGGAGAAGAATCAGTAAAAGTCGTGCCGTTATCAGCCCCATCAAAATGAAGCAGTAAAACTGTTTGAGTATCAGAAACACAGGCGCCAGCAGAACAGGTTTGTACCGGACTTGCTCCAGCAACACAGCTACCGCAACTTCCTCCACAACCATCATCGCCACAGACATTGCTGCCGCAATTAGGAACACAGGCACAATAACCATCACTATTACAAGCATAACCCGATCCGCAGCTAGGTGAACATTCGCAATTTCCGCCAATACAAAATGCCCCATTTGTAGTAAAGGTGTGGATTGTCCTTTCTCCAGAAGTGGTAATTGTCCCTCCAGTAGAAGCCGGAAAATCCGCAGTGACATAACTAATAACAACTACACCGGAGCCACCGTTGCCACCATAACCTGACCCACCGCCGCCGCCACCGCCACCGCCAGTATTAGCCGTACCATTAGATCCAGTAATACCATACCCGACTGATGCCCCATTTCCGCCGCCGCCATTACCGCCAGTACCGAAGCCGGAGACACTGTTAGTTCCACCGCCACCACCACCGGCAAGATAATAAACTCCACTGACATTCTGTCCGGCTGTTGAGCCAATAATATCGTTGACTCTACCAACACCACCATCACCGGCTTCCGTATTGCTCACTGCAGTTTGTCCAACACCTCCAGCGCCGCCACCGCCACCGGCAGGATGATTTGCAACATTAATCGCATTATTTGTTCCACCGCCATAACCATAT
>Ga0210057_1000644_pt1 | contig 57107 bp, 45 predicted proteins | sample CryGeyCG2114_010_2_FD_183968 | JGI IMG/M metagenome (GOLD analysis project Ga0210057, IMG submission 183968) | Groundwater microbial communities from aquifer - Crystal Geyser CG10_big_fil_rev_8/21/14_0.10 (SPAdes) (version 2) | ecosystem: Environmental > Aquatic > Deep subsurface > Groundwater ...
CGGTGTACCTCAATGCGCTCACGGGCAAAGGTGTACACGTCGTAACAGTGAACGACTACCTCGCCAAGCGTGATGCATTGTGGATGGGCATGCTGTACGAAGCTCTGGGTTTAACGGTAGGGAGTATTCTGCACGAAACAGAGGGGAAAGATCGCAAGGCACAGTACGCGGCAGACGTCACATACGGCACGAATAACGAATTTGGATTCGATTACCTGCGTGATAACATGGCTCCTTCTCTGGAGCATCAGGTTCAGCGTCCCCTGCACTATGCCATTGTGGACGAAGTGGACAGTATTCTCATCGATGAAGCACGTACGCCTCTTATCATCAGCCAGCCCGCAGGAGAATCTACTCAAAAGTACCAACAGTACGCCCAAATGGTGAAAGGCTTGCAGGAGAACGTGCACTTTAACAAAGATGAAAAACAGCGCGTTGCTACACTCACAGAAGAAGGGATTAAAAAAATGGAGGAGGTTTTGGGTCTGGAAAATATTTACACCGAACGAGGCTTTGAGGAAGTCCACCACATAGAACAGGCATTACGGGCTCACGCCATTTACCAGTGCGATGTGGACTATGTGGTGAAAGACGGGGAGATCATTATTGTGGATGAATTTACCGGTCGTCTTATGCCCGGTCGCCGGTACAGTCACGGTCTGCATCAGGCCCTGGAGGCGAAGGAAAAGGTAGAAGTGCAGCGGGAGAGTAAGACACTTGCCACCATCACCTTCCAAAATTACTTCCGTCTCTACGAGAAGCTTGCGGGTATGACAGGAACGGCAAAAACAGAGGAAGAAGAGTTCCTTTCCATCTACAAATTGCCCACCATTGTTATTCCCACACACAAACCCGTTGTGCGTGCGGACCGTCCCGATGCTATTTACAAAACAGTGCATGCCAAATTTATGGCTGTTGCCAAACTTGCGAAAGAAAAATATGCACACAAACAGCCTGTACTCATAGGAACGACTTCTATTGAAAAGTCAGAAGCACTCTCCGCTCTTTTGGAGCAGGAAAAAATTCCACATCAAGTCCTGAATGCCAAACATCACCAGAAGGAAGCGGAGATTGTTGCCGGCGCTGGGCAAAAAGGGTCTATTACCATAGCGACCAATATGGCCGGTCGTGGTACGGACATCAAACTCGGAGAGGGTGTTTCTGAGTTGGGTGGACTCTGTATTTTAGGTACGGAGCGCCACGAAGCACGTCGTATAGATAACCAGTTGCGAGGCCGTTCCGGACGCCAAGGAGACCCCGGAGAGAGCCAGTTCTTCGTATCTATGGAAGACGACATTATGCGTCTGTTCGGTGGAGACCGTCTTAAATCTCTTATGGAACGTCTGAAGGTTCCCGATGATATGCCACTGGAAAATGGCATGGTTTCACGCTCCATAGAGAGTGCTCAGAAGAGGGTGGAAGGTCGCAACTTCGACATCCGCAAACATGTGGTGCAGTACGACGATGTCATGAACAAACACCGTGAGCTTATTTACAAACGCCGGCAGAAAATTCTTCTGCGGTTGGCACAAAAGGAAGCCGGAGCTGCAGAAGAGCGGGAAGAGCAGTCTCTCCATCAGGATGTGCTAGATGCGCTGGTACGTGAAGCACAGTCCATCGTGAGTGTTCATGCCTTTTCTTATGATCCTGAAGAGTGGAATGTAAAAGAAGTTTGTGAAATTGTGCACGTATTACACCCTGCATTCAGCCAGGAAATTACTCCGGAAAAAATCGGTGAATTCCAGACATCGGACAAGCTGGAGAAGGCGCTGATCAAGTTTTTCACCACATTCTACGAAGATAAATGCAAAGAAGAAGAGCCTGAAACCGTACAACAGGCAGAACGCATAGTGACATTGCGGTCTATAGATACACATTGGATGGACCACATAGATGATATGGCACATTTACGTGAACAGGTTTCTTTTGCCGGCTATGCACAACGTGATCCTCTCATAGAATACAAAGATCAGGGTTTCCGCCGCTTCCGGCAACTCCTTGCAGCCATTGATTCCACCATCATCCGTACACTGCTTCAGGCGAACTTTACACAATTTGGCCCCGCACGCTTTATACAACAGGCGGAGGAAGAATTAGGTGGTATGGAGACCAATGCAGACCAAATTAACAGGGAACTGGAGAGTACAGGTGCAGATAGGGGATCACCCGTATCCTCTGCCGGAGAGAATCCTGTGGTAGTTCGTACAGATGGAGCACCGGTTGCTTCCGGTAAACCCATTCAACACGAAAAAGTAGGCCGAAATGACCCCTGTCCTTGTGGCAGCGGGAAGAAGTATAAGAAGTGTCATGGGCAATAATTTAGAAACCAGAAACCAGAGCTTTGAATCTCTGTGATTGGCAAATTGTGATATCCTAGAAGCTTTTAGCTGACAGATTAAAGCTATGCGCTATGAGCAAGATCCAAGAAAAAAGAATGAAGACTCCTGGTTTCTATTTTTTGTGCCTGTTCAACACAACAGAAATTCTGTTATTCTAGCTCTCTCCAGACATTTTTACCTTCCTATGCCCAAGCTCCGCACCATTGTTGGCCATCAGGAACAGCTGGAACACTTACGGCAGGATATTGAAACAGGAAACATTTCGCATGCGTACCTATTTTCCGGACCAGCTTATGTGGGGAAAATGACCACTGCGTACTGGTTTGCTTCGGAGGTGCTCACTACCGGTTGCAACGAAGAGCAGAAAAAATCGGTCTGTACGCAGGTTGAAAAACTCACACATCAGGATCTTCTTGTACTGGACCAACTCTGGATAGAGAAACAGTGCGAAGACTGGGATATGATTGCCAAAAGTTCCAATGTGAACCAGCAGCATCGCAGTAAAAAAAGCTCTCCTGCAAAATCGGATGTTATTAGCATTCATGACATCCGTGCTCTCCAGCAACGACTGTATGAAACAAGCATTGGTACGCACCGTTGCTGCATTATCCGCGGAGTGGAGCGTATGCAGGATGAGGCGGCTAACGCATTCTTAAAGATTTTGGAGGAGCCGCCGGAAGGGTTGGTGTTTATTCTTACCACAGAGTCCGAATCTTCCCTGCTTTCCACCATTCTCTCGCGTGTGCGCTGTGTGCGATTCTTCCGCCTGCCCCGCAAAGACCTCAAGCCTATTTTGCAGGGTGTGAATGATGATGATGCCACATTCATCCTCAGCCTCAGCCAGGGAACACCGGGCACGGTCTACCGCCTGCGGGATGACCCCGATGCACTCCGTCTGGAAAAACAGATTTACGAGCAGGCGTCTTCTTTTTGGAAGACCGTATCTTTAAAGCATCGGCTTCAGATTTTGCGTCCACTCCACACACGGGATGACGATGCGGAACGGTTGTTGATGCATCTTGCACTTTCATTGCGTCAGCAGGAAACGGGAAAGCGGCAGCATCTCACACGGACGTTTTTGCATCTAGTACGATTGCTGAAAACCAATGCCCACCGACAATTGGCTGTGCAGCAATTTGCCCTTATTACAAATCCGAAATAGGGCGCGGGAAGATTTTTCCGGGAAGGTGCCTTGTTTGTACCGTGCGGCAGTGATAGCCTTGCTTGCCGTGATTTACGTCTTCGTCCTCGTTGGGTCGGCTCTTGGTATTTGTGCACTTCTTGGTGTGCGGGTGCTCTTGCGCAATCGATCCGTTCGTAAGTTTGTACGCAGCATTCGTCACAGGGTGCATCTCGCAGAAGAACGCAATGGTGTGCATGTGCGGGAAACAGCAGTACAACGCTCTCCAAAAAACTTTCGTACTTCAGCCATTGCCCTCCAGGAAACGCGGTCTTTTGTGCGTAAGGCTGAAAAATCCTATGCACAGGGGAGGGTGGAAGAGGCCGAACGGTTTTTTATACAGGCACTTACCTCTTCTCCGGATTCCTGCGATGTGCGGGCACAGCTTGCAAAGTTTTACCTGCAAACAGGCCGCGAACAGAAGGCGGAAGCTCTGTACAAAGAACTTTTAACAGAGCATGAAGATGTTTCGTATTTTGCAAATTTGGGCTTGGCCTATTACAGGCAGGGGAAATATGAGGAGTCCTGTGTGAGTTACCATGAAGCATACCAAAGAGACGCACAAAGCCCCGAGCGCAGTGCGGCTCTGGGCCGTGCCTGTGTCGCTGCGAAGCATTTTGGTGATGCTGCAGATTTTTTAGAACGGGCATGTGAGCGTCTCTCGCGAGACACTCAACTCCTGCATCTCCTTGCGGAGTGTTACCTTCAAATTGGAAAAACAGAGGAAGCGCATACTGCTTACAAGCGTATAAATAAGCTTGAACCCTACGACGAGGCAGTGAAGGAAAAATTGGTGGTGTTGGCAAAGGCGTAGGGTCTGCATTTTCCATCACAAGCTTCTTCTCAGTTTTTGAGCAGGTCGACCATGTACGGGAACAAAAGACCACTGATGAGCTCATGGCCATAAGCCGTAGGATGGTCGTAGTCCATAAAGAGTGCATTCCAGAACATCTCCTTCTTCTCGGAGTGTGTACGCAGCGCATCGGTAATTATTTTAGATGTGAGTTGCTCACGCGTGAGTTCCGGATGCACAAAATCGGCAAACAGTATTTTGAGTACTCCTAAAAGGTCGATAACAAGAACAGAGCGTTCTTCTGCAAAAACCCGGAACTGTTGCTGAGGCGAAGCCAGAAGCTCGTCTGCATCCAACTGAAACACAAAAGGCGTTACAAGAATCACTATTGGAATGTTTCTCTTGTGCGCACTCTCTGTTATTTTGCCCACCCAATGTAACGTTTTATCCCACGCTGCAATAACATCGGGGTCGTTTGGTTCGTAGATCAGTTTTTCCAATGAAACAATCTCCAATTGCTTTGCCTTTTCTGCAATATTTTCTCCGGTGGGGTCTGTAAAAAGCACCCGTCCATACACATCCTTCAGGAACAGGTAGAGTGCACTGTACTCTTTGAGTACATAGTCTATGTATTGGGATTTCGGAATTTCATTGATAGCCGGTGCATCATACACATCATTCAACGTGAGTTGCAGAATGATCACGTCGGGTTCAAAGCGCAGATTCCGCTCCAGGTCATAGTATTCCTGCAGGGGGTAGTTCATGGGAGCTGCGGTGTTCATAACCTGCACTCTTGTAGTAGACCCCTGCTCCTTAAAGGATGTATTCAGGGTATTTTCCAGCAAGCGGGGGTAGGGTTCTGCGTCCGACATACCATGTCCAAAAGAAATAGAGTCACCCAGCACAAGAATGCGTTTTGTATTCTTCGGTTTTTTGACCGGAATTTCCGGGCTCCTCTGGCCAGAGGAGTTTGTGGTGACCGTTTTTCCTTCAAACACATCCGTGTGGTTTGCATTCAGCTGAAAGCCCTTTTCTCTGTCAAACACGAAGATTCCCCCACCATCATCTTTCTCTGGTGTGTACTGTACGCGTGCGAGCAGTTCAGATCCTCCCAGAAACACACTCAGAGATGTCACACAAAGAAGAAGATTTTTTCCCAGATGCTGGCCTCTTTCGCTTCTCATGGTTATATATCAAGAAGTTCTACGGTGCAGTCTCCCTGCACTTCTGCCTGGCAGGAAAGGCGTTCCGGGTCATGAACAATTCCCATATTTTCCTCACGGTCGTTGCGTGCACTTAAATTCCCCATCCCTTCCTTCACATTGCACATACACGTAGTGCAAAAGCCGTTCCCCCCACACGCGTGTTCTATGGGCACGCCGTTATCCAGCCCTATTTGCAGCAATTTTTGACCATTTTCTGCTTCTACCGTCTTCGTTTGGTTGCCGTAGATGAATGTCACATTAGGCACACCTGTAGTATGTCTTTTTTGAACGTGAGTGTACAGAGGGCTAGGGCTAGAGTTAGGCTAGGACTATTCCTCAGCCTAATCCTAGCCCAAGCCCAAGCCCTAACGTAGAATACGTTTCCATTATGACTTCTACAGTACCTCTCCTTTCAGTTTCTGATCTCCATATTTCCGTGGAAGGGAATGAGGTCGTGCGAGGAATTTCCTTTGAGATTCATCCCGGTGAAACACACGCCATCATGGGTCCGAACGGATCCGGAAAGTCCACGCTGGTGAGTTCTCTTATGGGTCACCCCGCATATGAAATAACCCATGGAAGTGTTCTCCTTATGGGTAAAGATCTGCTTGCTATGGAGCCACACGAACGAGCGCAGGCCGGCCTCTTCCTCGCATTCCAGTATCCCAAAGAAATTGCAGGAGTCACACTCCGCAACTTTCTTTTTGCCGCCTACAACGCACAGATGAAGGTTCGGGATCCGGAGAGCAAAAAACTCTCACCCATTAAGTTTAAAAAATTTTTAGAAGGGCACATGGAAGAGCTCAGCATGGATACAGCATTTGCAGAACGTTTCCTCAACCAGGGTTTTTCCGGAGGAGAGAAGAAGAAAGCAGAGGTATTACAAATGAAGGTGCTGCAGCCGCATTTGGCATTACTGGATGAAACAGATAGCGGACTGGATATCGATGCCCTCCGTATAGTGGCTGAAGGGATCAATTCACTAAAGAATGCCCAACGGTCTTTTCTTCTGGTGACCCACTACGCGCGCATTCTTGAATACGTCACACCCGATTACGTGCATGTGATGGTAAAAGGGAAGATAGTCGAAAGCGGGGATTCCGCTTTTGCGCTCCATCTGGAAAAGGAAGGATATGAGAAATATACATCGTAGAGTTCTACCTCTTTTCCTCTGCCTGCATAAGCAGCAGTACTGTCCTGAGGGTTTCCTGGTCGAGAGGCTTTTTGCCATTTTGCGTTCTAGTGCGCAGGACACGTTCAAATTTTTGCAGGAATGCGCGGTGGTCACGGGGTTGTAACTTCTTGTAGAGTTGAAGTATTACATTTTCCCGCATGCGGTTTACGTCCTCATTGAGGTTTTGTACATACACCGCAAGAACGTTTCGTATGGATTCCAGATCTTTTGTAGGAAGCGGTGTGGTGAGTGCCGCCGTAAGGACTGCGGAAGGAAACCTCGATTTACTCTTTCCTATCTTCATGACATAGTCCGCATGCACAGGGCCTGAGTAGAGGAGATTTCCTGCTTCATCCGTAACATCTAAGCGGGTGGCATGCCGTTCGCCGATGGTTTTTGCAATTGCTGTTTCCGGTGCCGGTCCTATGGAGGGTCCTGTATTTACCTGCGGTGTGCGGAGATAGCAAAAGTATCCTTCCTTATGCCCTTCGGGAACCTGGTAGGACACGTATTCGTACCTCTTTTCTCCCTGAGACTGGTCTACGTACCGGTTGGGGTACTCCAGCCATGTGTTCGGTTTCTTTTTTGCCTCTTCCTTTTCCCATCCCTGGTGCCGCTCCATTTCTTTACGTTTTGCATCGTAAGTGCGGTCCTCCTTCCAACGTTCTTCCAGCCGGTTTTTTAGGAGAGCATAGGCATTGCTTCCATTTTGTGTACGCAGAAAGTCTACTCCACTTTCTACCTGTTCACTGCCGTGCATGTATCCTGTGGCATAGCCAGGACCAGATACCCTTTCTGCTGCGAATTCCGTTATTGCCTTCTGTACAACAAAAAATTGTGGTTGGTACAGAGATGCAGAACGAGGATCGTAATACACGTACGTTGCCAGCACTACGATGTTATCTCCGGCGCATGTTTCCACATCAAAAAAGGTTGCCACCCTATTTTCTGGCGCAATCATTTCTCCCCGCAGTGCTGGCTCTTTTAATTGTTGTATCTTATTTTGCACCCTTTCTTCACCCAGCTTGTTGTATCGGATGAATGTATTGGAAGAGTCAGTTTCTTTTGTGTATTGCTCCGACGTATTTTTCGTTGCAAGTAGGGCTGCTGCCTTTGTGATGTAGGCTTTTGCCTGCTCCCGGGCGTTGGTTGCATCAAGCAATGGTAATCCTGCTTTTTTTGCCACGAAGTTAGCTGCTACAAGAGCAGCGTTTTCTGCATCTGAGAGACGGAAAGGCCATGAGTCACTGTTCTCTACAGATGTTTCGGGTTCATCCATTGTTTGAGGGATGACATCCGTAAGCTGGTAGCGCAGTGCAATGTCATCAATGGTTTGTTTGTAGAGGCTTCCATATTCTCCAAATGAAAAATCTTTCTGTAGTCCGGGAACCTGCCCTTTTGGTACCTGAAACTTTGCGTTCTTTACACCCTGGAACAGACGTTTTGCAATGAGCTCTGCACGTGTTTCTCCTCCATTTTTACGCAATGCATCGATGTTCGTATGTTGCAGTTGAGTGCCAAACACTTTGGCTTCCCCAAGTGTGCTTACAATGTCTTCCAAAATTTCTCTGTGCATTTCCAGTTTCTGCTTCTCTGCCTCCTCTGTGATGGGAAGTGTCTTCAGTTTGTTCTCCACTCCATCACGTTCCCGCAGTGCACTCAAGTACCGTTCTTCACGTTTATGCTGTAGATAGAACACGATGGCTTCTCTCATGGCACGCCGTATTTCTACTTTGCTGATATTGGCAGAAGAAGGCAGGGGAATGCCATAGTCTCTGTCTACCTGACCTTTACGTACTTCTTCCCATGTGAGTCCCTTGGAGGAACGCTCGTACAGACGAGAGTAGAAGGCAGGAAGAAATACATCTTTAAATCCTCCGCTTCCTGCATAGAAGTGCTCCAGGTTCACAGGGTGCTCACTCCCTTCGTAGAACTCATTGCGCAGCTCAGGGAATTCGCGGAGTTCCGCATGCAACATACTGAAAAGCATCTTCTCCCGCATGGGTTGCTGGTAGAGTTCTTCGTTTGCCTCCCCACCGGGACCATCGGTCATTCTTTCGCCGGATTCTGCGGTCAGAATCTCGTAGGAAGATTCTTTTATTACTTCCGCCAGGTTGATTTTTGCCAGTAGCCAGGCAGGAGCTTTGTCTACGAACTCCCTATTTGCCTGCTGATTTTTTCCAAACCGTATGCCCTCAATGATGACTTCGGCAACGATGGCATACGGAACAACGCGACGGACACCAAAGCTCAGTACCGCCAGAGCTTCCGTGGCAGTCACTCCGGCTCGCAGGGCCTGGGCAACCTCTTTTGCCTGTTGTACCTGGTTCAGTTCTCCCACTGAGACCACCACATTCACCCCCCGGTCGTTGTAGCGCAATACTGCTTCCTGGCCTTGGGGATATTCTTCAAACCCCACTCCTTTGAGTTGTGCGATTATTCTTTTGTGCTGTTCGCTTATAGACTCATCCATTTCAACAAGATCCCTGAATTCGGTATAGGACTTATATCCAAGCAATGCTGTTCCTCCCGCTCTTCCAACAAGTTCAGGTACCCTCTTTACACCACCTACCAAAGCTCCCGGGGCATTACGCAGCTTTCCAAAGAGTGAACCGGGGAGCCTAAAGAATGCTCTTGTTCCCTTTATACCCAGTCGTAGCGCAAGGCCACTCCCCGCAAGGGCGGAAATTACTGTGGCCGCTGTAGCTATACCTGCGGAAGCGCTGAGTGCTGTTGCCAGAGCCTTCCAGCTGTCTTTTATTTCGATGACTTCGGCTACAAGACCCAAACGGATGTTGACCAGTTTTTCCATATCTTCCAGAAATGCTTTGTATTCTTTGGAAAATATCTCGCTATCCTGCCTCATCTGTCGAAGTAGCAGTGCGTAAACGGTTGCCCCGTTGTGCTCCTTGAGCAATGCGGTTACCTCCGCATTTGTGCGAATATCCTTGGGTGTAGCGGGCAGTGGCATCTCTATTTCCTGTCCTACATACGTAGATGCGTCGGGCATATTCTGAATCAATGCCACAGTGTTGCTGTACTTCTCTACAGCACGGGTGTTTTGAAACCGGGTGATGACGTCTCCTATACGTTTTAATTTTTCCTCCACGGTCATGGGATTTCCCTCTGCATCCACACCCGAGCGTAAGGATTCCTGAATGGCAAGCGGAAATGTTTTATCTATAACACCATCAACATACTTCTTCATATCATTTTCCGGCGAAAGTGAGGTCACCATATTCCGAATAAAACCGGAAAGTCGGTTGATTGTTTCCGTCATTTTCATGACGGCTGCGTCCTGGAGGTTTCCCAGAGAATGCGGATCAAATTCTGTGTTGATCCGGCTGAGCATTGCCTGAATACGTTGCAGATGAAAATCACGAGCTCCATCCATACTCTTATCTATCAGGTCTACAACTTCCTGAGGGGCCACTCCTTTTGGTGCTGCACGCACACCCATGAGGTTATATGTGTCTCCAAACTGATGCTGAATAACCGTGAGTTCGGCCATTTTTTGCTGATAGGTGGCTAACTGCTGTGTGACTGCAATGAGGTCTTCCATGTATTTTGTTCTTTCCTTGCTCAAATACTCTTGTGCTTCTTTTTTTTCCGCCGCCGACCATTCCTTTGTCTCCTTTCGTGCAATCTGTGTTTGCAGTTGCTGTAGTTGGGTGTAACGCAACTCTATTGCGTTTATGTAGAGCAGTTGCGGAAGAAAATTTTGCGGTGTACCAAGATCTTCCTGCCCCTTTGGGTTTCCCTTCAGTATTTCCAGAAGACGGTTATCCAACACTGCTGCATGCAGCGTGTCCTCTTTGTAGTACCTTCCCCTTTCTTTTGCTTCTTCCGCCTTGCTGAGTTTTTGTGCTGCAGTAAAGATCTGTGTTAATTCATCTAATTTTTCCCGGCTTCGAGGGGGAAGCATGTCGTACGTAGCCTGCCGGCTGTTGCGCAGAGACTGTTCCCTCTCTTTCAAGGCATTTTCTCTTTCTTCTGCTGTGAGATTTGCAGGAATTTCTTCGTCGCTGAGTATATGTTCCCACTCTTCCTCCGTGTATCCGGAGGGAGGTGTTCTTCCTGCCTGCGTGTATATTTTTCTTTCCTCTTCTGTAAGGTTGAAATGCAAAAATACCTGTATTTCTCTGATCCTTTTATCCAGCAGACGTGCATTGGCGTAATTGCGCCGTTCATCCATTGCCTTCTTTAGAACAAAAAGATACTCCACAGCCTGCCGGTACTCCTGCAGCAATTTTGTACGGTCCGCCTGGGGGAGAGAAGGAAGCATCTCCTGAAATTCGTTTTTGTAGAGCTCTGTAAATGTTATTACTTCCTGAATGACTTCCGGCAAATACTGATTATATGTAATGAGTTGATTGGCCGCTATAAGTTCCCTTTTATGCTTTTGCAGGTTACTTTTTTCCAGGGTATCCAGCTCTCTCTTCCCCACGTCTTCCTTTCCCCCTTCGGGATTTTCTATCTTTTGCACTTCCCTAAGATGCTGCATAGCTGCTCTTTGCCAAAAAACTTCATTTTTTATGGAAAGCTCAGTGAATGTAGTATCTAAAATTCCTCTCATGATCTTTTGCCCCCATTCTTCCAGCTCTACATTGGTGGCTTCTTCCGGTGGGCGCTCTATGGGCGCGCCCATGGCTCGTTCCATTCTCCTAAGTTGGGACTCCATGCCAAAAGAGTCGATAAGTCTTTGAGACTCTCGCTTTTCCCGATGTTCGGTATTTGGTGTTTCCGGCATTGTGTGTGGGTTTTGTGTCTGTATGTTTTTCCCTAGAAGGGTCGGTCTTTAAACCACTCCAGCATTTCCTCGGGAGTTTCACCGGGATCCAAAGGGGGAGGGCCACTGGTGGGGAGGGGGGCTGACTCCACAGGAGGGAGGGTTTCCGGAATGCCCGAAGGAGCCGGCATGCTTCCGGCAGGTATATTGGGTGGCACCGCGGTACCTCCTGCCAGGTCCGGTACTATTTCCCCCGGTGAAACACCGCCTCCCTGCGGGAGTGGAATATCCACAGGTGGTGCGGTAGGACCGGGCAATGCACCCTGGGGAATACCCACCACTTCACCGCCGGTGGGTGCCGCAATTTCTCTGGCCACTTCGGCAGCCCCTTTAGCGGGGTTTGGAATGGCAATCAGTGCTGCTAACTGGTCCCAGAAGTAGTAAATGCCCCATGCGGCTGCTGCCAAAGCAAGTAGTAGGGTGATAACAGGGTGTTTGCGGGGAAGCCATGTCACAGCATCCCATGCCTTGCGCCAAAGACTTCTCTCTTCCTCTGTTTTTGCTTCACCTTCGGATTCCTCAAGCCTGGAAAGCAATTCTTGTTTTTCGTCATCCGGGAGGTTATCCGGGCTCGTTTCTAAAAGAAAATCCCTTTTTGCTGCGAGAGTTTTTTGCACCTCCTGCAGGGTTTCATCCAGGAGTTCCATGGAAATGTCCGGGTCATTTGCAAGGCGCTCTGCTCCTACACGAATAAGTTCCTCCATCTCACCCCGATAGATATTGTTATGGTCAGCCTTCAGTTCTTCCTTATGCTCCATAATTGTATCGACCAGTTTTCCGCGTGCCTCTGCTGAAATATACATTGCCTCCACATCCTTCCTATCCATTTCCAGGAGTTGCGACAGGCGTTCAGGAGTAGGGAGGAGTGGCCGGACCTCTACAGATTCCTGCCCCTTATCCGGTACTGCCTCTGGTAGTGCATCTGTTGCGGTCATGTGTAGTTACGTACAAAAGCGCGCAGGAGTGCATTACGAATCAATGAGAGAGCAGCCAGACTTTCTACGTCCTTATCCGTTTTTACCGTTGGGATGGTAGCCGCAATGATCAGGTAAAGAGGCTGTGGCCCAAGGGCGAAAAAGAGCTCCGCAAGGTCTGCCTGCTGTACCTCTTTCAGGTCAAAATCCGCCACAAGTTTAGCAATTTCTGCCGCATCTTTTGTGCCTTCAATCTGTTCTTTGAGCACGTTGAGCTTTGGGTCGTGAAGTTTGAGGAAGGAAACACGCGTACGTCTGTGTGTGATGGTATCGTCAAATTTCTGCATTTCTTCCACCACTGTCCAGCCTTCCCGCAGGTTTGCAGGCAGGGAAGCAAAGAGTTTTTGCTCTGCCAGTGTGAGGTGAAGCTCGGTCATCATGCAATTACAGTATAACTCAGACAAAAGAAGAATGATGTACTTTTTTGGGTTTCCTCCTCATCAAATGAGGAATCATAGTATTGTACCATTTTTCACACAGTATTCATAGATTCGTCGCTATCACAAAGGAAATGTGCTATTGTCTGTGTCCTCTTTCCCCCTCTTCCTCCCTATGGAAAACGTCTCATGTTCACACAGACAAGGTTTTTTGAAGGTTTTGGCGGTACTTATTTTAGGTATTGCTTACATGTATGGTCAGTACATTGGTGCACCTCACCATGCGAGACCTATGATTACAGTGCAAGGGGAGGCAAAAGTTTCTGCCATACCGGATATTGCCGTACTGAGTTTTGGCGTACAGACCGGTCGGCGCAAGACTGCACAGGTTGCTATGGAACGCCTCAATTCACAGATGGACATGGTTGTAGCAGCCGTAAAAGGTTTGGGTATAGAGGAGAAGGATATCTCTACACAGAGTCTCTGGCTGAATCCTGCATATGACTACTACGATGGTCGCCAGGTAGAAGCGGGATTCGAAGCCAATCAAAATTTAAGCGTGAAAGTACGTGATCTCTCCAAGCTTAGTTCTGTTTTGGATGCTGTGGTTTCCCAGGGGGCGAACCAAGTGGGTGGTGTAAGTTTTACCATAGACGATCCTGAAGCACTGCGTGAAGAAGGCAGAGCGGAAGCCATTGCAGACGCACAAAAAAAGGCAGCCAACCTTGCTACTTCACTCGGAGAGAGACTTGGAAAACTGAAAGGCTACAGTGAAGGTGGATATGGTGGCGGTATGCCATATCCTATGATGGAAATGTCCATGAATGCCCGTGGAATGGGTGGTGGAGGTGGATCTGTGGTGCCTGTAGGGGAACAAGAGATGCAGGTGACTGTTTCATTGACGTACGAGTTGCAATAAATTCCGATCATATCAAAAAACCTCCTGAATATACCGGGAGGTTTTTTTCTGATAATGCTAATTCCGCAATTCGGCGAAAATATCACCAATTGCCTCCGGCACTTCTTTGAGTTTGCCATCGTGCATTATTTCCCAAATGAGCCAGCCGGACGTAATGAGACTGGTGACTATAAACGTTGCCTTAAGGAGTTCCGAACTCATCCACGTGAGCTTATTAAAGTCGGAAGTTGCCAGCGCAAGGAGCATGGTAATGAGGAGCGAGAGCGGGTGGAGCCATCGTCTTTTACCCAATGCCTTTAAATTGCGCTGCAGGCAGATGAAGGCTTTATCTTCGGTGATAGTGATGAGCTTTTGGGTAATATTGTAGTCATGTGCAATCACTTTTGCCGCAGGCACCTTGCCTTCGGGAGCCTCCTGCATAATTCCGGTGTGATTGTGGTGAGGGAATGGGAAGTGAGGTTTATCCTTGGAGAGTTCCTGTTGCAGTGTTTCTAACTGGTGTGCCATTGTTGTGTGACGGGAAAGGTCAAAACGTCATATTTATAGGAGAGACTGAAGGAAGTCAATTGCTCTATACATGATTGACGTCCCTTATATTTTCTTTGCAGGAGAGATCTGTAGTGCTTGTTCCACACATACGAATAACTCAGTAACTTCATAACCACTCGATGCTTCTGTGATCTATACTGCATTCTCCATGCCTAACCAGACTCCCATTTTTGCAGGATTGGATCGATCTGTTTTTGATTCTGCGAATCCTTCTCCGTATGCGGATGGTATTCAAAAAGGGCTTACAGAAGGCCTTATTCGGCAGATCAGTACGGATAAAAATGAACCGGAATGGATGCTCCAACACCGCCTGGAGTCCTTCCGTATTTTTCTGGGCAAACCTATTCCCGCATGGGGGCCAGATCTTTCCCATCTGGATCTGGAAAACATCATTTATTACGCACGACATGGTGCGGAAGAAACAGATAACTGGGAGGAGGTACCCGAGGAAATTCGTAGCGTGTATGACCGCCTTGGCATCCCCGAAGCAGAGCGCCGCATGCTTGCGGGAGTGGGTGCGCAGTACGAGAGTGAAATGGTTTACCATAATCTTAAAAAGCAGTGGGAGGATCTGGGAGTTATTTTTCTCGATATGGATAACGCCGTGCAGGACTATCCGGATCTTGTGCAGCAGTATTTTATGAAGTGTGTTCCTTCCTCAGACCATAAGTTTTCCGCTCTCCATGGGGCAGTGTGGAGCGGCGGTACCTTCCTGTATGTTCCCAAAGGTGTGCACATGGAAGAGCCTCTGCAGGCGTACTTCCGTATGAATGCCAAAAATATGGGCCAGTTTGAACATACTCTTATCATTGTGGAAGAAGGTGCACATGCGCATTACATAGAAGGCTGCAGCGCACCGAAGTACGGCAGTCAGGGGCTCCATGCGGGGCTCGTCGAAATTTTTGTAAAACCCGGAGCAACCGTACGGTATTCCTCTGTGGAAAACTGGAGCCGCGATACCTACAACCTGAATACCAAACGTGCCATTGTGGAAAAAGATGCCACCATGGAGTGGGTGGGCGGCAATATGGGCTCGGGTGTTACCATGCTCTATCCGTGCTCCATGCTTGTGGGGGAAGGTGCCCGTTGTGACCACTTAGCCCTTGCCTTTGCCAACGAAGGGCAATGGCAGGATACCGGCGCAAAGGTGTTTCACATGGCGCCACATACCTCGAGCAGTGTGGTAAGTAAGAGCATCAGCAAAGGCGGAGGATGCAGCGTATACAGAGGCATGCTCAAGGTGGCCCCCCATGCCCACGACTGCACTATTTCCGTAGAGTGTGATGCTCTGCTTTTAGATGAGCGCAGCCGTACCGACACCATCCCGGATATTCAAATTCGCAACAATGAAATCACGTTTGCACACGAAGCAACGGTCGGCAAACTCTCCGAAGAGGACGTCTTCTACCTCACCAGCCGTGGCATCGCAAAAGAAGAAGCCAGAGCCATGATCGTCAACGGCTTTATAGAACCCATCGTCAGGTCACTTCCACTGGAATATGCCGTGGAGATGAACCGTTTGATAGAGCTGGAGATGGAGGGGAGTGTTGGATAACTGCTTGCTTCTCTAAGAAATCCCGAATGGAAGTCAATGGGTGTTCCTGTGCCTGCAGGCGTACCGCCTGTTTCAGGGATCCCGCTTTTCCGTTCACTATACAACGTAAGACTTCTTTCCAGTACTCAGTGTTTTGCATGGTGGCACGGAATTCTTTCAGGGCGTTATTAAAATCCCGTATGAGGGCATTGCGTTCCCTTTTCAGACTCAACTCGTTTCCTGTTCCGTACTCCTCCTGGAGCGGCAGGGAGAGTTCCTCCACAGTTTCTGCAAGTTGTAGCGCATCCAATATGGTGAATGTATCCGGTTGAAATGCCGCATTTGCTGCTCCTCTTTTTTCTTTTGCCTCTGTGCCTCGATCGCGGGTTTTCACCGCACCTTCGGCCACATCTTTCAAAAGCATTGCAAGAGATACTCGGTCCCCGCTGCGTTTGCTTCTTATAAACAACAGGAATCGGCTGATATCCGGTTGATAATACTCGGGAGCACCCAACTGCATAATTGCACGGGCTCTCTCGTATACATTCAACCTGTCGATATTCTCAAGAAGTACAGTTGCCCTGTTTATACACTCGATAACAGGGAGGAGGAGTTGGTTGGCACAATTCTGGGTTTGTGTACCCACATCCTGAATGGCACTATGAACACTGTTTCCCTCCGGAGGGCAGGATTTTTTTTCCTGCTGCGGATCCTCGAAAAGGTTCAATTGGGTCTCCGTCATGTTGAGCAAACTATACATTTTTTCTTTGAAATGTCCAGTTTTCTTCACCTTGAAATTTTGGCTTGAAATGAGTGTTTTTCACCACATTTGGCACATACATCCGCTACTCTATGGATATGCATAGAGTTTTTTGCGGATCGGCGGATTCCTATAGTGATGCAGCACTCCTCACTTCTCTATGGGGCACCTTGCTGCCGTCTGGTACAGGGAAAGAGGAGCAGTGTTATGTGTGCTTTATCGCAAAAGGTGAGGTGGGTGATACGCCATTGGAACTGGAAATAGGTGATACCACGTCGCGGCTCATCATCCTCCTGGAAGAAGCCGCGACGGCTACGCTCCATGTGCATTTGGATCCTCAAAAAGCTGATGCACTTCACTTCACAGAGATTTTTATTCGTACCGGTGCGACACTCCATCTTCTCTTCTTTCAAAACAGTGCCTCGTCATCACTCACTGTAAAGCAGAGGAGTTCTTTGGACTCAGATGCGAGGTTGCACGTACAGAATATCAGTCTTGGTTCAGGTACCCTCACGCATACGCTCCTTTCGGATATAAATGGTGCACGGAGCGAGAGTACAGTCGACTGGCTCTTCTACTCCAGGAACACTGAAAAGCAGCGTATAGACGCACGTAATGCATTCCATGCCCGGGAAGGAAGGGGAGAAATAACCATGAAAGGGGTGGCGGAAGGGGAAGCACATTCCGTCTGCACAGGGATGATAGATATTGATCCGGGAGGAGGCGGAACCGATACCTACCTTACAGAGGATGTGCTGATGTTAGATAAAACAGCAAAAGTGGATGCCATTCCCGGCTTGGAGATAAAAACCAATGATGTAAAAGCCAGTCACAGTGCTACCGTTTCCAAAGTCACATCAGAAGATCTTTTTTACTTTGCTGCCCGTGGTATTGCCACAAAGGAAGCACGGGAAATGTATGTGCTCGGGTTTTTGGGAGACCTTACACAAAGGATTTTAGATGTAGCCAAGAGGGAAGTGGTGATGGGGGAGATAGAGAGAAAGTATAGAAACTAGCGACTAGAAACTAGGACCGTTTGTCTTGCTCACAGCTTAACGCTCATAGGTGTTAGCTATGAGCTAGAAGTAAATCCTAAGATTCTAAGTTTTAGGTTCTAATGGTTGCTTTGTAAGTGGTTCAATTCCCTTCTTAGTCACAAGGAACACACGTGGTGTGAGTTTGTACTTTCCTCCGAGCTTGTACTGTTTCTCCACTTCTTCCATAAACTGGCCACCCAACGAAAAGTCCTTATGCCAGAAGATGAGGAAGTCACGGGTGGGTGTAGCGGCAATGTACTCCTCCCCAAGGTACTTCCGCACTTTCTTTTGAATAGCAGGCAGGAGGATCCGTGCAGCATCGTATCCATCTCCTGTTTCTATAATGGCATACCTCCCCGTTTCCTGTTCTTCCGCATCTGCAAGCTGTATTTCCGTGTCCTTTGCAATCTTTTCTAAGTTGCGCATGGCTGTTTTATGGAGCGTGTTTTCGCTAATGCCCCATTCTTCCAGGTTCTTACGGAAAATGAAGTCGTAGCCTATTTCATGGTCGAGAACATAGCCAATATCCAGGTCACGGGAAATCTCCCTGTGGACTATAAGGGGCAGGCGGCGCTTCAGATTACCTTCCATAAGCTGGGGTAAGACCGTATCTTTTACCTTTCTCCATTCCTTGTTCCCCGTACACCCCGCAAGGAGGACTGTGGAACTTACAAGAAGAATTGAGAGGGTACAGAGGAGTTTCTTCATACAGGGAGTAGTGTAACTTTTCTGTGACATTTTGCACTGAAAACAGATGATTTATTATGTTGCCGTTCCCCTTCGCTTTAGAGCTTCTGCGATGGTTTCCTGACCCCTTGCCGTTCTGTTATCTTCATTCAAGAAGCTTATAAGCTTCAGAAAGCGGAGAGTCAAAAAGTCCACTCCTAACGAAAAGCATTCATAACGAATGCCCAAAGGCGAATCGCAAGATTCGCCTTTTAAATTGGTTGCGGAGGTGTGTACACAAATTCTTGCTGAAATGTCTTCTTTGCACCACTACCCACTACTGTTGCCTGAAAGTCTACAAATACTACAAAGCAATCTTCTCGTATAGTTACACATGATTGGTGAATAAGTTCATTAGGAAGGGGGAGTGGAATTTCAATATGACCATTTCCCCATTCTTTCCATAAAACGTCCCTATCTCCAAAAATGCAGCATTTTAATGCTTCATGCAAACCTTTAAAAAATTGATTCTGAAGATCCGGGCGTAAAGAATCGCCCTCCGATGTTTCTATGAGATAGGCGTCTATCATATAGACAAATTACAATATTTGTTTTATATGTCAAAAATCAGAGCGATGTTTTTAGCCACGCTCAAATCTTCACCGCATTGTAGAGCCCCAAACCAGAGCTCATCCGCCTTTGGCGGACTCACTCGGTTTAGGGCTAGTATACAAATGAATGGTTCTTGTCAGATGTATGAAATCTTCACCGCATTGTAGAGTAGAGAAGTGACCCCGTACCAAGCGCAAGACGCCGGTACAGGGTTGGTTCCGGGCTCCAATGCTCTGAATCCTTGCGAGGCAAGAACCAAAGCACTGGAGAGTAGTCCCCGGTCAATACAATCATGTGATAACGTCGACTACTGTTCAGAGCACATGTTCAGGTAGTCCTTCCATCCGCCAAAAGGCGGATTTCCAGACAAATTCCCTGGTAAGGAAGTGTTCCATCCGCAGGTTCTCCTACGGATACCTTGTTACGACTTAGTCCCAATCAGCAGTTTCACCGTGGTACCGCCTCGTAAGAGTAACGGTCCTTCGGGTGCCCCTGCCTTTCATGACTTGACGGGCGGTGAGTACAAGACCCAGGAACATATTCACCGTAACGTAGCTGATTTACGGTTACTAGCGATTCCAACTTCATGAAGTCGAGTTGCAGACTTCAATCCGAACTGAGGCCGGGTTTGATGGGATTGGCTCCCCCTCGCGGGTTAGCTGCCCTTTGTACCGGCCATTGTAGCACGGGTGTTGCCCCAGGCATAAGGGACACGCAGATCTGACGTCATCCTCACCTTCCTCCGCCTTGGAGGCGGCAGTCTCCTATGAAAAAACAACATAGGATGAGGGTTGCGCTCGTTTGCTGACTTAACAGTACACCTCAAGGCACGAGCTGACGACGACCGTGCATCACCTGTCACCGAGTTCCTTGCGGCACTCAACTGTTTCCAGTCGATTCTCGGGATGTCAAACCTGGGTGAGGTGCTTCGCTTATCATCGGATTAAACCCCATGCTCCACCGCTTGTGTGGGTCCCCGTCTATTCCTTTGAGTTTTAGCCTTGCGGCCGTACTCCCCAGGCGGCGTGCTTACCGCGTTAGCTTAGGGCACTGGAATCAATTGAAAATTCCAACACCGAGCACGCATCGTTTAGGGCGTGGACTACGGGGGTATCTAATCCCCTTCGCTCCCCACGCTTTCGTCCCTGAGCGTCAGTACATTCCCAGCATCCTGCCTTCGCTTTTGGCGTTCTACCGTGGATCAACGGATATTACCCCTACACACGGCATTCCAGATGCCTCTGAATGACTCTATCTCTGCAGTTTCCGGCACATACACGGAGTTAAGCTTCGTGCTTTTACGCCAGACTAACAGAGAAGCCTGCGGACGCTTTACGCCCAGTAATTCCGAGTAACGCTTGCACCTTCCGTCTTACCGCGGCTGCTGGCACGGAATTAGCCGGTGCTTTCTCCTGAGGTACCGTCAAAAATTTCGTCCCTCAGAACAGAAGTTTACACCCGAATAGGGCTTCATCCTTCACGCGGTGTCGCTCCGTCAGGGTTGCCCCCATTGCGGAAGATTCCTCACTGCTGCCTCCCGTAGGAGTATGGGCCGTGTCTCAGTCCCATTCTGGCTGGTCGTCCTCTCAGACCAGCTACCCGTCATAGCCTTGGTAAGCCGTTACCTTACCAACAAGCTGATAGGCCGCAGGCCCCTCCCGGACCGCAAAAGCTTTACCCTTGCGGGACCATCCGGTATTAGCCCCGCTTTCGCGGGGTTATCCCTGAGTCCGGGGAAGGTTCCAACGTGTTACGCAGCCGTTCGCCGCTCGGCTCGAAGCCTCGCGCGACTTGCATGTGTTAGGCGCACCGCTAGCGTTCACTCTGAGCCAGGATCAAACTCTTCGAAAAGATCATCAAGTACATGCCAGAGGCATGACTCTCAGATCAACCACGAAGTAGATGCACCACGTACCACGTTGGGTACACGGCAAGTAGCATCACTCCATGGTATAAGAGATGACCATATAAAATTTGGTCAAAGGAAAACTAGTTATTTCTAGTTTAGTTTATAAGTTTAGTAGGTCCATGCTGCGTCATCTATCCTTCGACAAGCTCGGGATAGCGCGCAGATGGCCACACTTCTCTACTCTACAATGATGTGAATGAGCGCTATCCATACTTTGTAAGGGTAAGGAGCTGAAAAACATTCGGACTCCATGTGGCTACAAACCACACCGAGGCCGATACAGCCGAAACATCATAATTCATGTGCAAGAGGGGTCAAGGACTTTTATGAAGAATCTTGCCGTTTTCTCCATTTTTTAAAGTTACCAGAGTCTGTATAAATTTCAGCGTGGCAAAATTTTCCTCACCACAGGTATCTTTCTATTTCGGTTCTCCTCCCTGCAAACTCCGTATTTGGCCATTCTGAATCTTTTCACAGCGTATGGCGTACAGATCGTTGGTGAAGGGGGGGGCAGCAGTGCGTACTACTCTCTGTAATTCTTCTGTATCCAGACGTGAGGTCAGACTCTTTCCCCTTACCATTGCCAGAAGAATCCGTGCAAACGCAATGTGGTCCCCATGCGCTTCATCTAAAAATTCACAATCATTTGACCCCAATGATTGTGTGTCATGAAAGTTGTAAAAGGGGAATCCTTTGTTTTGGAATAGAGAGAATAATCTTGGGAGGTAGGCATACTCATTCGGCTTTTCTGCAATGGCGGCAAGCATTTGCGGTGGAAGCGGTGGGACAAACACCACTACTTCTATGCCCCGTTCCTGCAGATGCTCTATGAGGCGAATAAATCTTTCTACCTGGTCTTCCCGAACGGTCTGGAAGTGGCGGTAGACATTTTCCCCCGTTGTGACCCACTCCCGTGCTTCGGCGAAACGATCATACGCAAGCTCTCCCCCCGCATCGGGTTTATATGCAAAAGAATAGTAGTGCGCTCCGTCCTTGTTAAAGCCGCTATTTTCATGGATTGCCCGTACACCTATACGGCAACCCGCTGCAGCTTCCCGACCGTGGAGCAATACATCTGTGTACGTCGATACACTGAGTCGACCGCGTTTGAACCAGGAAAGGGGGAGAATAAGAGAGCTTAAGTGTCTGCGTTGTTTCTCTTTTGGGGGCGCGAGTGTTTTTACAGGAAAGCGTGATTCTTCCAGGAACCACCAGTAGTCCAGTCCAATAATAATGACCTTTGGAATATGCTCCCGGAGCATGAGGTTTGTGATGTGTTCGGCAGTATCTACAGATGTAATGCTCCCTCCCAGATTGTAGAGAGAGTCGGCAAAGAACTCCTGACGTAGCTGCATAACCCTGGAGGATCCTATGACTGCCACATCCGGTTTTGTCTGGCGGTACCCTTCCAGTTTGTAATGGAAGAAATCGGAGTGCACGCCGGAGCCATAGAGGCAGAATGGTTGTGCTCTCTGCTCCGCAACTATTTCACTCAGTGGCATGTATTCTCCCGCTTTTTCCAGATACACGTAATTTGTAATGAGCGGCGTGAGCAGCGGGACAAGAAAGATTCCGTAGGCAATGAGATAGCGTTTGTACATTAGAACTGGAAGTAGAGGAATTCACGCTCCTGGTAGAGCGTGAGAAAGACAATACTCATGACGGTTATCACTGCACCAAGGAGAGCGAACCATAGGGTCGGTCGCCATTTCACCGAAAATAAGCTCCAGGTTTTCAGATGTTCTTTTTCGTAGAACGGGCCAAGAACATTCTGCATGATCTGTTGCGTATTGGGTGCAGTGAATGCAATCGCACTGCTCATTCCCAACCAGAACATTCCGTATATCCACTCGGGAACCCGAATCCCCGCAATGTCTTTTGCCCACCACAAGCCGAACTCGTGTATGTAGGGCAGAGGCGAAAGCGTTTCTGTAGAGAACATGGTACTGAGCAGAGACCAGGCCGAGGCAAAATTTTCTGATCGGAAAAAGACCCATCCAATGGTGATGGCAAGAAAGGTGAGGAACCAGCGTGAAAATACGGATACCGCCATATGTATTCCTGAATGGTATTCCACCACCTCTCTTCGCAGAGCATGCCAGCAGTGATGCACTACCATGTAAAAACCGTGGAGGAGTCCCCAGAATATAAATGTCCAACCTGCACCATGCCAGAGTCCGCTCAGCGTCATGGTGATGATGAGGGTTGAAGAGCGCTTGAGGAGGTTGCCTCTGTTCCCCCCAAGGGGAATGTAGAGGTAATCACGAATGAACCGCGAGAGTGTCATGTGCCATCTGCGCCAGAAGTCCGGAATATTCAGCGCTTTGTAGGGGGAGTTAAAGTTCAGTGGCAGATGAATGCCAAAGAGCAGAGCCATGCCTATGGCCATGTCTATGTATCCTGAAAAATCAAAATACAGTTGCATGGTGTAGGTGAGTGCGCCTCCCCAGGCTTGGTAGAAGGTGAGGGCAGTTCCACTTTTTGCAGCCAAAAACACACTGTTTGCAAACGGGGCAAGGCTGTCTGCTATCACGGTTTTTTTACAAAAACCCATGAGGAGAATAGTAAGACCTATGGCAATATTCTTTGATTGTATGGAGCAGATATTCTGCCTGGTGAACTGCGGCAACATTTCTTTGTGATGCACAATGGGTCCTGCAATGAGTTGCGGGAAAAAACTGACAAAGAGGCAGTAATGCATCAGGCTCGTCTGTTCGGCCTTGCGCTGGTACACATCCACGATGTAGGCAATTTGCTGAAAAGTGAAAAACGAGATGCCCAGTGGCAGGAAAATATGCTGCAGGTGTACATCTGCATGCAATACAGCATTGAGGTTTGCCACAAAGAAGTTTGCGTACTTAAAGTATCCCAGTAACGCGAGGTTTAGCCCCACAGCAATGACCATCCACATCTTCCTCTTTTGCGTTGCTCTATGAATCGCTTTTCCAAAAGCATAGTTACATCCCGTAGAGAGTAGGAGCAGAAGCAGATACGGGGGATTCCAGTAACCATAGAAAAGAAGCGAAGCCCCTACAAGCCAGGCAACAAGTACATATTCGTTTTTAAAATAGGTGAGCAGCGCAAATCCACAGAACGTAATGGGCAGAAAGACGAACAAAAATGCATACGAACTAAAAATCATACACGGATGATACCAAATGCTACCTCCATAGGCTCGTTCTCATAGTTGCTTTGCTACTGTGTGCAGAGCTTCCGCGTTACCTCCACGATGTAGTCGAGATCTTCCGGCTCCATTTGTGGTCCTATTCCTATGAACATCCCTCGTTTTGCAATTTGGTTGCTGAACGAAAGATCATCGGCAACACGGTGTTCAATGTGCTGATAGGCCGGGTGCAGCAGTATGTTTCCCACAAAGAGCGTGCGGCCCTCTACTCCCCATTTATTAAAGAACCCAATAGCCTCATTGCGGGTAAATGGTGCGGATTCCTGCACCAGGAAGGGGAAGACAAACCAGGCGGGATCTGCCTTCTCGTGCCAGGTAACGAGCTCAAAGAAGTCGGAGAATTGTTCCCGGAAGGCGCCGTAAAGCTTTTGGAAGTGGGTAACGCGTCGCTCACGGAAGCCATCCAACCTTGCCATTTGCTTTAAGGCAAAGGCTGCTTGTATCTCTGTCATTTTCAGATTGTACCCGATGTTGCGGAAGTAGTAACGTTCATCAAATGGTGTTCCGTCACTCAGACTTACATCAAAGCGCGTACTCTCATCCCAGCCCCATGTACCGCGCCTTCCCCAGTCTCGGTACTGCTGTATAAGGTTGTAGTAGTCTTTGTCACTTGTGACCAGAGCGCCCCCCTCCCCGGCAGCAGTAAAGTGATGTGAGGCGTACAGGCTGTAGGTTCCGGCCTTACCAAACGTACCGCAATTTTTTCCATTCCATCGGCTCTCAAATGCGTCGCAGCAATCTTCAATAATGACGAGATCATGTTTCTCTGCAATCTCAGTGAGGAGGTCCATATTGGCCACATTTCCCAGTAATTGGGGCACCATAATTGCCTTTGTTTTTTCGCTCACTGCCTGTTCCACCTTTTCGGCATCCAGCACAAACCCCGTTGTAACTTCCACCAGTACAGGGACCAGGTTGTTCTGTATGAGGGGGTTGATAGTGGTAGGGAATGTACAGGCAGGTGTAATGACCTCGCTGCCCCTGGGGAGCTCCAATGCCGAAATAGCCAGTAAGTTCGCGGAGGATCCGGAATTGCACAGTCTGCAATGTGTTGTGCCTATCTTCCTGGCTATGGATGCTTCGAGTTCTTCCGCTTTATCCTTCATCCCCAACCATCCCTTTTTGAGTACCTCCAACACGGCGTCGATCTCCGATTCATCGAAGACCGGCTTGGTATATGCAATGTTCCGCTTTTCATCTGCCATGGGAAGATGATTGTGTCTTGTTTTTGTACTGCGTGCAATGGCTTCTATAGGTTTAGGCATGGGCAGGAAGGTAATGGCGAATACTTGCGGCAATCTTCTCTGCGGTCAGCCCCACCTTCTCCCGGAAAAATTTCTGCGATCCTGTGTCTGTAGCGAAAGAATCGGGAGTTGCAATAGTAAGGTGCGGTGCGTGGCCGGACATTTGCGAAAGCACCTGGGCTACAGCGGAAGAGAGACCGCCTATAGCGCTGTGTTCCTCCACGGTGGCAATCAGTGCCGTTTCCTGCACTACTCTTTGCACAATTTCCTCATCGAAAGGCTTGAGCGTGTGCATGCTTACCAGTCCCGCAGAAATATGTTCCGTTTCCAGAAGTTCCCTTGCCTCCGCTGCCGTCTGCAGCATGGAGCCTGTAGCTACAATGGTCACGTCTTTACCTGTGTGCAGCGTGATAGCTTTGCCAATAGCACAGTTCTCCAGAGGTTTTTTGTGAATGTTTGGCTCACCCGCCTTTCCAAGTCGCAGATAGCAGGGGCCATGTTGTTTCATTATTCCATGCGTGAGTGCTTCTACTTCCAGGGGATCTCCCGGGCAGAGCACAGTCATATTGGGAAACGAGCGTAGCACGGCAACATCTTCCAGTGAGTGGTGGGTGGAGCCCAGAATGCCGTACGCATAGCCACTACCCACTCCCACCATAGTGACAGGAAGATTGTGATAGGCGAGATCGTCACGAATGTGTTCACAGCAGCGAAAGGTGGCAAATGGAATGATGGAGTAACAAAATACTCTCTTCCCGCTCAGTGCCAGCCCGGCAGCCACACCCACCATATTTTGTTCTGCCACACCCACATTTACATATTGCCGGGGGAGGGCGTCCCGAAAAGGTTCGAGTGCATTGAATCCCAGGTCTCCGGTGAGGAGCATAACATTCGTATCCTTCTTGCCGATCTCCGTGAGAGTTTTGATGAACGTATTGCGCATTAGCTGAGGCAGGATTTTAAGCGATCCACATCGTTTTGATTTGGTGGGGTGTAGTGCGACTCCACGGTGTTCTCCATTTCCGCACTCCAGCCTTTCCCCTTTACTGTGTGGGCAATGATGGCTGTGGGTTTACCTTTTTCCAGTGGTGCCTTATGAAGGGCTTCTGCAATCTCCTCGTGGTTGTGGCCATTTATTTCGCATACGCTCCAGTTGAAGGAACGGAACTTTTCCGCAAAGGGTTCTAAATCCATCACTTCTTCCGTACGTCCGAAGCTCTGAATTTTATTGTAGTCCACAATGCAGATGAGATTGTCTAACTTCCAGTGTCCGGCAGCGAGAATTGCTTCCCATGTGGACCCTTCGTCACATTCACCGTCACTTGTAATGACAACAGTACGGTAGGGCTTTCCATCCAACTTTGCGGCCAGAGCCATGCCGAGTCCTATGGGAAGACCATGCCCCAACGAACCGGTGGAGGCTTCCACCCCCGGTACCATTTTGGAGCTGGGGTGCACTGCAAATAAACTGCCATCCTTTCCATAGGTTTCCAGTTCCTTTTTAGGAAAGAATCCCTTCTCCGCCAGAGTGGCATAGAGCCCGGAACCTCCGTGCCCTTTGCTCAGTACAAAACGGTCGCGCTCGGAATCCTTTGGATTTTTCGGGTCCACCTTGAGGTACCAAAAGTACAACACTGTCAGCAGATCAACCATAGAGAGAGCGGAGCCCAAGTGAGCACTGTGGCTGTTGCAGACCATCTCTACCGCACTCGCACGAATCTGCCTGCTCTTCTTCTCTAAGTCAGCCAATTCCTGTTTTAAGAGAATACCCATGTACAGGCATCTTCTCATGAAATACAGATGAGCTAAATAGCAGTGACCGCTTTTTTACTCCAAATCTTCGGTGTAGTCCCATTTGCCTTTGCCTCCGTTCCATTCCGCATCTTCCTCGTAGCACAGTTCAGCACGGACGTAGACCTTCTTTCCGTTTTCTTCAAAATAGCAGGAGGGGTAAGGGCGAAAGGTGCGACCCCGGAGAAGGTCGAGAAACTTTCGTCCGGTTGTAGGAGCATCCAGATTGAGCTTTTCTATAATATAGCGGTCCTCCTCCTTGTGCTTTGTTGCAATGGAATCGTCCTGTTTTACAGGTTGTACATTTCCTGTACGGATGATGGGCCATGTGTCTTTAAACAGATCCACAATCTCGCGAAGGGTTTTATTGTAGAGCGATTTGTCGTTATCTACCGGCTCTAACTCCACTTTGCGTTGGGCGACGATGTCTCCCGTATCAACCTCCTCATCTATGTAGTGCAGCGTGACACCGGCAGGACTCCCATCCACAAATGGCCAGACATCGGGGTTCATTCCGCGGTTGTAGGGTAGGTACCCTGGGTGGAAGTTGATGGTTCCATGCGGGAACAGAGCAAGAAAGTCGGGCTTGAGAATGTAGTACCAAAATGCAGCAATACAAATATCAGCTCCCAGCGCCTGTATTTCCTGCAGCTTCTCCGGGTCACGCAGATCCGGTGCAGTGTAGATACGTTCCGGCGGCAATCCTGTTGCAGCAATAATTTTCTCTACACCCTTTTGTCTGTTTGGCTTGTGTAAACAGAGGCCTACGATTTCATCCTCTTCCTGGCCTGCCAGAAATTCTGCTACTTTCCATCCCGGCCATTGGTTGGCGAGAAGAAATATTTTCATGCTTTCTGAAGAATGCGTCGCAGTTCCTTTCCAATGTATTGCACATCTTCCTCCGTCAGATCGTGCCTGCTCGGGAGGTTGAGTCCACGGTCTCCAACGAAGTAGGCGACGGGATTTTGCTCATGAAGATCCTGGTCTACCATAGGTAGACGGCTTAAAGGCGGGAAGAATGGTCGTGAATCAATTCCTACATCCTTCAGTTTCACCATGAGATCATCCTGTGAAATGCCAAAATCTTTTTCCATGACAAACGATGTCTGCCAACAGTTGGAAGAAACTCCGGGACGTTCCGTAGAAAGCTGCAGCCCCTCTATCCCCTCCAATTCACATTTGTACCACTCGTAGTTCATGCGTTTCTTCTCCAGGAGTTCGTCCATTCTTTCCACCTGTGCAAGTGCGAAAGCCGCCTGGAGATTGCTCATATTATACTTGGTCCCCCAGCGCGCAGCCGTAAGAATTCTGCCTCCGTCCCGCCCATGGTTTCCTATCACCCGAATGGCATCATGCAGCTCTTTGTTGTTTGTACAAATGGCTCCTCCCTCGCCAGCCACGGCAATTTTTGAACCGTGAAAGCTGAACACACCCACATCGCTTAAGTCGCCGGTTCTCTTGCCGTTATAGGTAGACCCCAATGAAGGAGCAGCATCTTCTATTACTATAATTCCCCTGTTTTTTGCCAGAGCATTGATGGCATCCATATCGGCCGGGTGGCCGTAGGTATGTACCGCAATAATTGCTTTTGTATTTGGTGTGATGGCTTTCTCAATCGCTTCCGCTGCTATGCACCAGCTGTCTTTTTCAATATCCACAAATACCGGAGTGGCACCAACGTAGGTAATGGGTGCAGCGGAGGCTACCCAGGTCATATCGGGGACAATCACTTCATCTCCCGGGCCTATTCCCAGTGCCCAGAGGCTCAAGTGTAAGCCACCCGTACAACTCCCGGTTGCAATGGCAAATTCTGTTTTGCAGTACTCGGCCATTTTCACTTCCAATTTCTGGATGTACTCATAACATCGCGCGTCCCAGCAGTTTGTAATAGCGTCCGTCACGTATGAAATTTCCTTCTCCGATATGGAAGGACCCGCTGTACAGATGAGTGCGCCGGAGGGCGTCGGGAAGGTGTTTGGAGTCATTATAGAGCGGCAAAATTGCGTGCAGTCTCTGCGGATCACTGTACACTAGGCTCGTTATGCTCACCAACAAGAAGATCTCTGTAATTCCCATCTGTTACAAAGATGAGGGGTCTGTGCGCGAGATGTATAAACTGGTAACAGACGTAATGCAGGGGATTACCAACAACTACGAAATTATTTATGTGAATGACCGGAGTCCGGATGGCGCAATGGAGATTTTTCGGGAACTTGCAAAGAATGATCAGCATCTCACGGTGATCACGCACTCCCGCAACTTCAATTCGCAAATGGCTTTTACATCCGGGCTTCGCTACTGCACGGGAGATGCTGCCATTATTCTTGATGGAGACCTGCAGGATCCGCCTGCACTTTTCCCCGCAATGGTGCAGAACTGGCTGGAGGGGTTTGAAGTGGTATACGGGGTACGCACCAGTCGCGAGGAAGGAAGACTCATCCACTTTTGCCGCAGAGTGTTTTACCGGTTGCTTCACAAACTTTCCTACGTTCGTATTCCTGTGGATGTGGGTGATTTTTCCCTCATGGATCGCAAGGTGATAGATGCTTTAAATGCCATGCCCGAGCGCGACCGCTTCCTCCGCGGCCTGCGTGCCTGGACCGGGTTTAGGCAAACCGGTGTAGAGTACCACCGCCTCCAGCGCTTTGACGGGAGGCGTGCGCCCTCAAGTCTGCGTGGCTACATTTGGTATGCGAAGAACGGTATCATCTCCTTTTCACGCGCACCGCTGGAGTGGATAACCTACCTCGGATTCTTTTTCACGGTCCTCTCCTTTTTAGCTATTGTGGGCTATTTTACGGCCTGGATTGTTCTCCCGCCGGAAAAGAGTCCTCCGGGTCTCATTACCATTTATCTGCTTGTACTCTTCTTTGGGGGTGTACAGCTCCTCAGTCTGAGCATTATTGGTGAGTACGTCGGAAAAATATTCGATGAGGTGAAGAAACGTCCTCCCTACATCATTGATGATATTCTCAATGATCATCGTGGGTGGATGAAGGAGAAGAAAAATACAGGGGAGTGATCATTCAGAGCCAAAGAGAAGCTTGCGGGTTTCGTAGAAGTGCGATGGAGTCTTCCAGTAATTGCCGGTAGGTGAATTGTAGTATGACTTCATGGTTGCCTGCAGGCAGGCGCACTGCGGGGAACACGGTGTTGGCCAGACTTACAGGCGAGCGATTTCCATCCAGGAGCATGTGCCATCCCGGAAGGAAATTTTGTGATACAACCAGCCACTGGTCTTCTGTGGAAGAAGTGGAGAGTCCCACTCTGGTGGGTTCTTTGTACTCCACTGTTATTTTTCCCAATCCAGAATGGCGTTCTTTTCCTGCACATTCCGTACACTCGATGAGTGTTGCTGGGGTATTGCCGCGGAGACCAAGGAGTCTTTCATAGGCGCCATCGGGGTCCGGTTCCATAGTTTCGATTTCTTTGGGGAAATAGGCAAAGGGAAGTGTGTCTGGGTTTTCATACACAGATACCAGCATTTTTCCTTCCGCCACATCTTCTGTGTGTACCTTCCGGAAGCCTGCCTGCTCCAATGGCCAGGTACTCACCAAATGGTCGATGCCGAGAAGGTTCACAACAAAGCGACGTTGTTGCAATACTCGGAGGGTTTCTTCCATAGAGAGCGAAGAGTGTGCCAGAGATTCAGCCTCTGGCAGTCGCACTATTTCGGAGCCGATGGCACCGACGAGTCTGGCCATACGCAATGGGTGCAGAGGTTCGTAGTAATCTGCGGTGTCTATACCCCATAGGAGATTTTGGTTTGTGAACATGATGTGCTTCTGTGCGCTCAAAATTTCTTCCTGCGTTGCGTTGCGCAACTGCAATTGCTCCCGCAGTCCTCTGCTCGGGAGGAACGAAAATGATCGCTGTGCATTTTCCTGCAAAAACACCACTGTCTTTGAAGGTTCTTCCAAATTGCCTCTCTCCACTGTGCGGCTCCACTGAAGAGGAACGTAGACGAGCAGAAGCGATGCGGTGCAGCCAGTAAAAAGTACAGTACCGCGCTTTGCTGCAGGTATCTTTTCCCAGAAGCGAGGCATGAGTAGCAGGCCTCCTGCAAGAAGGGTGAGTATGGGGAAGAGCATGTGTGCTTGCAGAAGACCGTACTGTGTACTCACGCGCTCTGCGAGTGACGGGAGAAACCGGGAAACAAATATTTGCAGGTACTCCCGGTGTGTACCGAGTGCCTCTGCAGCTTTAGAGGGGATTGTTTCGAGGTATACTGAAAATCGTGCATCAAATGAACGTGCGATACTTCCCTGAAAAGATTCCAGCAGCGTAGGGAGCAGAGAGGCCAGTGCAGAGGCTGCAGCCAGCAACCCTCCTACCAAACACATCCCTCGGGCAACGTATTGCTGGGCTTTTCCGGCATCTCGAATAACCAGGTCAAAGCCCGCTGCGCAGAGTGGAAGGAGTGCTGTGGCACCTATAAGTATCCAGCGTGCGGGTGACCCAAGTGCCCGGAATCCCGGTAGCACAGAAAGCAGAGCAAGCAGCGGGGAATGCGGAACTGCAAGGAGAACAGAAAAGATGTAGGTACCCAGGCATGCCCATACCAGCGAACTGCGCCATCTGCTGCCCACAGCAATAAGCACAAGTGCGAGCGGTACAGCTCCCATATAGGGCAGAACTTCAATGGATCCGCTCAAAAATGGTGCACTGAAATCCGGAAGCACATACAGGAAGGGGAACAGTGTTCCGATAGTACGGCTCTCCAGTTCTACAAGAGCACCCCGCGACGAAAGTGCTGCGTAACCGAGTGCCGGGAGAATCCGTAGCAATCCAATGGTAGTTCCAATGACATACATGGAAAGCACAGCCAGGAGAAATTTCTTTCTATTTTGCTTCTGCTTCACCATCTGAGCTGCGGCAAAAAAGAGGCCTACAGCCATGAGAATGACTGCGTAATGAAAATGGGCACCCAGCCATGCAAATGCAATAGAGGCACTTCCCATCACTATTGCCTTTTTTGTGCGTTGTGTAGCTGTTTGCAGGGCCAGAAGAAGTAGTGGCGTAAGCAGAAGAATGAATGCATTTCCGGGTGCAAACATCCACGGCCAGAGTCGTAAGCAAAAAACCGCACCTACCGCCATACTCGCGTAGTTCGAAAAGCCCTCACGTTTTAAAACCTGTGTACAACATACTGCCCCGCCAAGCAGATAGAAAAAAATCGTCCAGTGCAATGTGGAGACAGAAGAGAGGAGCGGAAGGAGAAGATAAAATAAAGGATGAAAAATATATCCGTTCGTAACGAAGTGGGGGAATCCATGAAAGTTTATGTCATTCCACAGCATGCTCACAGTTCCAATGCGCCCATGCAGAAGTGTGAGGAAGGGGTACACTTCCATGCGTGCATCTTTGTGTCCAAAAGCCTCTTTTCCCAAGAGCAGCGGGAGCAAAAGAAGGAGGAGAAACAGGCTGTGATACAGTAAATGCCCCTGCCATCCCTGCAAACGCTTCGAGTGCAAATTCTGATTCATTACACAAACAGTACCGCACTTTCCTGGGGTGCAATAGCAATTCCAATTCTACTTCTTCTGGGAATCACGCGAGATCATATCTGCCAGTAATCCAAAACATGCAAGTTGTAGTCCTGCAACAAGGAGTACGAGGCTCATTTGAGCGATGTCATTTTGTACGACTATTCCGTAGATGAACGTTACGATGGCAGCACAGCACAGCAGTACGCTTGGTGCTACAAAGAAACGCATGGGTCGAAAGTACAGGACAATACGGCCCACAATGCAAAGGAAGCGGAAAAAATTCAGTGGACCATACATATTGGTGGAGAGCTTGCTCTTCCCGATCCGTTCATAGTAATCCGTCGCCACATACTCCACCCGGTACCCGTTTGTGAGTGCCGCCAGAGTAATGGTGATATGCGTAGAAAATCCATCCGGAAAGAGATGAGCAAACTTTTCTACCAGAGAACGGTTGATGAGCCGAAGGCCGGAATTAATATCCGGTATGTGCATTTGTGTGAGATGAATGGCAAGACGCGTAAGAATCAATTTCCCAATACGGTTGCAGATGGTCGTATTCTCGGAACCCATTCGCCTTGCAGCTACTACCATATCTGCACCCGATTCCTGCATTATTTTGAATAGTTTCGGGATGTCTGCAATGGGGTAGGTGCCGTCTGCATCTACCGTCGCAATAGTGTCTCCGTGTGCATGGCGGATACCTGTTTTGATGGCGGCACCATTGCCACGATTTGTACTGTGCTTCACTACGCTGACATGTTCCAGTGTCAACTGGTCTAAAATCAATGAAGTGCCGTCGGTGCTGCCGTCGTTCACCACAATAATTTCAAAGTCCGTACCACACTGCGCAAGTGCCTTTTGTGCATCTGCAATACATTGGCGTACAGCTCCTTCTTCGTTAAAGACGGGGATAATAAGAGAAAGCATGGACCTGTAGTGTACCTTCTTGTTCTTTTTGTAACCAAAAAGAACCAAAAAGTTCCGCTCCCGTGATTTCTCGCGGATCAGCCCGGGCCAAGTGCTCCGCTGCAAAAATGATCCCCTCAGTCACCACACCGCATTTTTGCTACGCTACGCACTCGGGGGTTGAAACCGCTCGCATTTAAGGTCGCGGGTTTCCTACCGTGTACGTTTCATGCTTTTGTATATATATCAATTCCTTATTGTAAGGCTATTTGCAGAGAGCCCCGTTCGTTTCATATTTCTCGTACATGCCTTCCAGACAGTACGAAACTGTTCAAAAGCCGTTCCTACAATCCAGTTGGGTGTACGATCCACCAACCAACGGGAGAGCGGAAGGCTGCACAGTACAAAGAGGGAAGAAAGCACTCGCTCAAACAACCGTCGGGTTCGGGTACTTTCTGCAAGGACCAAACCATATTCCGGCACTCTCTTTCCTTTTTTCCTCTGTAAGTCTATACGCAGGAATGTTCCTCTCTTTTTTAAATCCAATCCGTGCGATTGCATTTGAATAGCTTCTTCTTCGGTGATGTCTTTCAGTTCCACTTTCCCTGCCTGTTCCATTTCCAGAAGAAGGGTTTTGCCTTTTTCGGATCGGGAAATGACCAGAGAGAATCCCTGTCCCCGTTTTTCATACACCGGTGCCCAGGCATCCCCTCCTGAAAGGTCGGTAAATTCATTGGTCAGGTCATGAGAAAGCAGTGAACTCTGCGTAATGTGAAAGGGAATAAGGTAGTTGGCATGGAATTTTTTCATTCGTAACTTCTTTCCGTCTTTCAGGGTCACTTCCATATGCCCCGGCCACTCGCCCGTGCGGTAGGAGAGGGCTGCAATGTTTTCTTTTTTCACCCGGAACTTGCGCAGGAAGCTGTCGATACTTGTGCCAAAGAGTTCGTTGCCAAAGAATGGACCGAACACATAGGCAATACTGCGCACGGAAGGGTGTTGCATTTGCTGCAACCGGCGGATAGCAAAGACCTGGTGGGGGAGCCCTACGTACGCCAGAGGACCTTCTTCCTTTTCCAGATCGGCCAGGATCACATTGACCGGGGAGACAACGTATTTGCTCTGTGCTGCAGCAAGAATTTCTTCTTTCGTGCGTGCAATCATGGGTTTGGCACGCCAGGGAGCGTCAGGGTCCATGCCAAGTACCACAGCACCACGGATCTTCTCTGTTTCCAGAAGATGGAGAATGGTCGCTGTTAGTATTCCTCCACTTGCTCCACCTCTCCGTACATCAGGATCTGTGCTGTGACCTACGGCTATGCGATTATATTCCCCCAGGAGGGAGCTCCGTGGTTCGGGTTTGCCAAATACGCTGGCATTCATTTCCGGATAGGAGGGGTGTATTTCCGGTGATGCGTTGTAGCAAACGGGTGGTATTGGCCCCGTTCCGGTAGGTTCCGGCACGCAGATCCCATCCATATCCTTCATCCGGAGAGTCCCCTCAGAGAGGCCAACAGCCGTACCCGAGTGCATGCAGAGACCCGGGCGAATAATTTCTTCGTGTATTTTTGCCCAAACCGGATCACGCGATTCTCTCTTCTCGGCAACAAAAAAATGACGGATACCAAGGCGGTTTGTTCCTATGTAGCGCAGGAGGTGCTGCTGAAACCATTCAATCGGTTTTTTGAGCCAATCCGGACCTACAGGACACAGCACTGTTCCTCTGTGCTCCACGACGGTAAAACCGCAGTTCCGGAGTGCTTGCAGCACAGAATGCACCGAGCGGAATCTGTGCGGTCCTTCTCCATGATTTGCAAAGCAGTGTTCATACAAGCGAAGAGGTAGTTCTGCTATGGACGGGGGGGTAGAAAGAATCAACGTGCCTCCGACACGGAGAATGCGGTGGCACTCCAGCAAAAAGTGGAGAGGATCCGGAACATGTTCCAGTGTTTCCAGACTGAGTACCACATCCTGACTTTCGGTTGCACAGGGCAGGTCGTGCAGATCTGTCACTTCAAACGTTTCGTGAGGGTACTTTACCTGTGCTCTTTCAATCATGCGGGGAGAAACTTCAAAATTGCGGATGGTTGCGCCGGGAATCTTCTTGCGAATCCACTGTGTAGCGTCCCCTGTCCGGGACCAGATATTCACAACATCAGCCTTCTCTCTTTCGGGCAGAAACAGGAGCGCCGTCTCGAACCGTTCCGTGTGCGTCCAGCTGAAACCGGAATTGATGCGGTCGTACTCATCTGCCACACCGTCCCAGAAGGCTCGTACGTCACCAATACGGAAGGTGTTCTGTTGCATTCTAGGAATGGTGAAGAGGTAATTTAAGCCAGCAGTAGCCTCCTATACTGACCGCTGCAGCGACTGTGAGTGCAAAAATAGTGTAGGAAAACGCAAGTATTTTATGAGCCGGTATGTTGTAGGCTGCGAAGAAGAACAACAGTGTTGCTTCCCGTGTTCCCAGACCGGCCGGAGCAACGGGAAGCAGACTTACAATACCCACAATAGTCATGATGCTTATAAATTCAATGAGAGGAATTTCCAGTGAGAGGGCCTGTGCTATCCAGTAGAGCTGGAGAAAGTACACACACCAGTTCAGTACTGTAAGTACAACGATCTGTACGGTGTGCGTGCCAAGGAGTGTGCGAAGATCATTCCAGTGTGTTTCCTGTTTCAATCGGCGTTTCTGTGTCCAGGCCAGTACGATGCCAAGTGCAACACAGAGGAACATGAATTCCGGAGCGAGGGGCAACTGCCTGAGCACAAACAGACCGCACACTGCCAGGAACCCCAGCAGTACGGCATCCAGTGCCCTGTCTGCTATGGTGATGAGTATTCCTTGTTTCACCGGAAGATTGTGTGCTTTGAGCAGAGGGATTTTAATGGCTTCTCCCACTTTACCCGGTGTCAATATTCCGGCAAACAGTGCCGCACAGTACATCTCTGCAGCCTCCCAAAAGGAGAGCTGCAGACCGACGGTCTGTGCCAGCTTCTGCCATCGCAGAGATTTGAGTCCATAAATGAGTGGAAAAAGTAAAAAGGCCAGAACCAGCTTTGTGGGTGAAGCCATTGTCAGCGCTCCCGCAACAGAGGCACGGTCTGCCGTAAGGAAGAACCACAAAAAGAATCCAATTCCTATCCCCTTTACGGCGTACAGATATTTGCGGTTCATAGTGCGGAGGGAACTAGTTGTCACTTTTTACACGCAGCTCCCTTCGTACGGCTGCAACCTGGTCTGAAATCAGTCCGAAGAAAAACAGTGTGGCAGTCAGTGACATAAGCATAACAACTCCATCTGAAACATTGTGATGCACGACCAGTTCATAGCCGAGCAGTCCAAGCGATGTGAGTCCTACAAGAACGCACAGAGGGAGAAAGATGCGCAGTGGGGAAAAGAGCATAATGAGTCGCAGAATAAGCATGAAGGTCCGTGCGGCATCCCGTGCACGTACGGTGCTCTTTCCATTCCTTGGCTGGATGATAATGGGCACGAAGCGGACATTCTTTCCTTCTTTCAAAAAACAGACTGTACTGGTGGTAGAAAGGGAGAACGTATTCGGGAACAGATGCATGTATTGCAGAAACACCGAACGGCGAAAGGCACGGAGCCCGGAGTTAAAGTCCGGTACTTTGGTATCAGTGAGAAAATTAACCACCCAACTCAGAAGCAGTTTGCCGGGCTGACGAAGGAGGGGTCCTTTGTACCCCTCACGTTTTCCCACGACCATATCCACTTCGTCGGAAAGTTGTGCCACCAACGCCGGCAACAAGTCGGGTGTGTGCTGGCTATCTGCATCGTAGCTAAGAACCCACTCTGTTTCTGCTGCACGTATACCAGTTTTCAGTGCTGCACCGTAGCCTCTGTTTTCTGCATGTTTGATGACCTTCACCCCGGAAACAGATTTGGCTTCTGCAGCAGTGCCGTCTTCTGAGCCGTCATCCACCACAATAATGGATGCAGGTATGTTCTTTTCCTGCAGAAATTGAGTGAGTTTTTCCAGTACGTCCTTTATACACGCTGCTTCGTTGTAGGCCGGAATAACGACGGAGATTTGCACCAATGCATTATGAAGAGGTTTACCACTCTCTTACAAGTCACTTCTTTGCTTTCCTGAGCGGTTGAATGCATTACTTTGGAATGGAGTGGGTATCAGGGAGCTGGTACAGTAGAATTCCTGTGATGCGTACACGCTCCCGTCTGCTTCTGTTCGGTGCCCTTCTGCTCTGTGGGACAGGCATTCTCCTTGTATGGATGTCGCCGCTCTTACTGGCGGGTCGTATGTATGACGTTCCTCCCATGCTTGCAGCCAGAAACTTTGCCGCATCGGGGTGCTTTACGCTCATGGATGATTTGGGTCGTTTTCTCCGTCCGGATCTTCTCTGCACGCTGGGTACACCCATGCCCTTTGACGGGAGAGTGAGCATAGTGCTTCTGGGGTGGATTTCGCAGTGGGTGCCCTTTTCCAGCCTTGTGCATTGGTCTTTGCTCTCCTCCTGCATGGCCTTGCTTACACTACTGGGATGGTGGGTGACTATGGCAGATCTCTTTGATCGCAAATTAGCATGGACCAGTTCCGCCCTGCTGGCTTTTATGCCCTTTTTCTGGAGAGAGGCAGTGTGGCTCGACTACTACAGTGTAAGTTATGTCTTTCTTGCGTGGAGCGCCGCTGCGTACGTGTTGCTTCACAAACGTTCAGAATATCTCGCACTTCTTGTTTCCGGACTGCTCTTCGGGCTCTGTGCCGGAGCAAAGGATGTGTTCCTGATTTTCCTTCCGTGGATTCTTGTTTCCTACTGCTTTTCACATCGTGCACATGGGAAGAGAGTTCTTGTTGCTATGGGCATCTTCTTTTTCTGCATTGGCCTTGTATATCTCCTCCCCTATATCGGAGACATTCGCACATTGGGGTATCCCGTAAACTACAACCTTGCACGCATATGGCCCGGAGCGGCAAAACTCCAGGAAGCTTTTTACCTACATCTCTATCCTGATCCGTATACCTATTTGTTTAATCGTGACGCATTTGATGCCCAGTTTCTTGCTCGGTACGCAGATATGTCTCTTTTGGAAAAACTGCGCATACAAAAATCATTCATCAGCTTTGATGTGGGTGATTTTGGTTTGGTGCCCTTCTTTCTGAACGGTGTATGGCTTTTTCTCGGTGCTCTTCCCACCTTATTTCAACAGGCAACCATGGGAGGAGTGGTGTTGTGGATATTCATCCTTCCCGGCGTCATACTCCTTTTGCGTGAGAGAAAGACTCTCTTCTTCTTTCTGACCGGACTTGTTCTTTCTGCCGAACTCGTCATTCGTTTTGTGCTCCACTATTCCCGTGATCATATCATGGATTACGGGTGGATTCTGGCACTGTTGGCTGCACTGGGAGTACTCTCTGCCGGCAAGTCCTTTGCGGCATCGCAGAAGCGTTTCTCGGTACACACAGTTTCCCTTCTCATCGTCGTGATTCTCTGTCTGCAACTTCTGCAGGCGAACCGTGTTGTGTTTGCCCACCGATACAGCCGAACCTTTGTTCCGCAAATAGAGGAAATAGCACACATGGTAAACACCGCTCCGGAGGAAGCTGTTTTTGCCATGGGCATTGGTTCCTCCCGGATTGAACAAGTGGCCCAGCAAAGTAACCGCACCATTGCTATGTTCGATGAGAGCACCGTGAATCAACTTCTCCATGAAGGTGTATTTCACGATGTGATGGAGCTGTACGACGTCACGCACTTTCTGGGGTACAGCAAAGAGCTGCAGGAACGTATTCAAAAAGAGTCTTCTGCGTATCAGGTTCTTCCGTTGCCTCCGGAGGCTGCGGAGTTGCACGTAACCCCCGTGCAGAATTTTCTGCTGCACCTTATTCGGTGAATAATGAGGGAAGCAGTAGATTATTCCATACATTCAAAATCAAACCTTCCTGCGAGTCGACGGTTGATCCGGTCCAGCATTTTCTCATTTCCTTTGAACCAATGCATGACACGATTGCACACACGAATTTTAAAGTTTTCGGTTATCTTCTCTCGTACAGGTGAAGATGTAGCAGCAAGGTGCGTTTGACCGTCCTGAGACCCTTCTTGTTTACGCAGGAGAGCCTGAGTGGCACGGCTTAAATCAGTATCACTTTTCTCTTTTGTAACTTCTCTTGGGGTGACACTATTTATACTGTAATCCACCTGTACAGCTGGCTCCTCTGTTTCTGGAGCAGAAGATGCCGTACTGGATTCAGCTGTGCGAGTGCGGGACAGACGTGCTGTATTCCCACCACCACCACCAATGAACGGAATGGTGAGTGAGGTCGTATCTGTGCTGCTGAGAGCATCCTGGGCATCTGTAAAAGAAATGGTCACTGTCTGGGAATTAAAGACTTCTATAATGCTGCTTCCGCTGTTCACTCCCTGATTCACTGCGGAAATTGATCCCTGGAAAATACCGGATGTGTTATTTGTTTCTGTGAGAGTCACTCCCTCATTATCACCATCAGCTGTAGAAACCAAAATGAAGACGGTATCTGCAGCCGTCCCGTCAATATTTTCATCTCTATCGGTAAGGGTGAAGTAGAGTGTACCCGGAGTGCTTAAGGAAACCTGCTCACTGGTAAAGGTACTGTCGCTAATAATAAAGTTTGTAGCGGCTAGGGCAATTTTCCCCGTATTTTCGTTGATGGTCCCATAGTTCACCACAGTACCTCCGGTTGCAAAAAGCGTATAGGTATCCAGAGAGAACGTTGCACCGGTATTTACCTGTAATTTTGTAGTAATACTTTGATCTGCAGTAAGGGTCGTACTTGTGGTTGAGGCAATAGTGAGAGAGGCTAAAGCGCTGTTGTTCGAATCCAGTGTTTGCGTTCCTCCATGCATAATTAGATTACCGGTAGCAGTGAAGGCAGAAGAAGCACCTGTGACAGAAAGACTTCCCGAAAGGGCAAAGGTACCCTGTATGCCCGTCACAGTTCCCCCCGTCTGCGTGAAGCTGCCTGAAGAAGTGAGGAGTCCCGTTCCTCCTGTAAATGAACCACTTCCTATGCGAATGCCGGCAGTCCCCACTGCCAATGTTCCTGTTCCCTGCAGCAGTGCACCCGTACCCTGCAGTGTGATTCCTCCAACAGTCACAGCGCTCCGAATTTGTACGGTATTTCCACTAAAGGTAAAAACAGCCGTATCAGCGGCACTGGGAATGCTGGCACCACCCAGACCTTTTTCCAGAGTTGCCCAGTTTGCGGTGTCTTCCCATGTGTCGCTACTGTTTCCGGAACCCACCCAAAAACGGTTGGCTGCATAGGCGCTGTTTGCAAGCAGCATGGAAGCTATCACAACAAGCGGGATCCAATTTCTTGTCATCTTCTTTTTGCGTAGTAGTATTTGAGGGAATTTTTCCATAGCGATTTGATGTAGAAATTTATATGTCAAATGGACATCGAGATAGACTTTACTCTTTTTCTGCGGCCCCCTCGTAAAGCGTCTTGATTTTTTTTGCAAATCACGTTTGGTGGTTTTTATCGGGAAAGCCAATACAACTCTTCCTAGTGTAGACTAATCCAACTATACTTTTGCGGACATGTACAATGGATCACCCATTATCGACATCATCCTTTGGCTTGCTTCCACCTTCGTAGGCTTTCAGCCCACTATGGTGGACAGGCAGGGTGATTTCTGCCTCTATTCTCCCCATCTTGCATGAGCGCAAAAAGAGCATTGATTACGGGAATCACCGGACAAGACGGTTCATATCTGGCGGAGTTTCTGCTGGATAAAGGGTACGAGGTGCACGGACTCGTGCGTCGTACCAGCTCGTTTAACCGACAGCGTATTGACGATCTCTACTTTAAAAAGCACAAAGATGCCTGGCTGCACTATGGTGATATGACAGATATGAATTCCCTGTTGCATGTTGTTTCTGTATGCAAACCCGATGAAGTCTATAATCTCGCGGCGCAGTCGCATGTGCAGATTTCCTTTGAAGTGCCGTATTACACCGCACTCTCCGATGCCATTGGGGTTCAAAATCTTCTGGAGTCCATTCGGATACTGGGTTTGCACTCCAAGTTCTACCAGGCCTCCACCTCGGAGCTCTTTAGCGGCGCTCCCGGTGAGGCGCCACAAAACGAAAAGACGCCCTTTAAACCGCGAAGTCCGTATGGTGTGGCCAAGCTCTACGGGTACGAAATTTCACGTATTTACCGTGAGGCATACGGGTTCTTTGTGTGCAATGGCATCCTCTTTAACCACGAGAGTCCCCGCCGTGGTTCCAACTTTGTGACACGCAAAATTACCAGAGGTGTGGTGGATGTTGTGCAGGGAAAACAGGACCACATTCCGCTGGGCAACTTACATGCGCACCGGGACTGGGGGTATGCACCGGAGTACGTGGAATCCATGTATCTCATGCTGCAGCAGCCCACTCCGGAAGACTACGTGGTGGCAACCGGCGAAACACATTCCGTTCGCGAGTTTGCGGAAAAGGCTTTTGCGCATGCAGGCATAGAGGTGCGCTGGGAGGGTGAAGGAGTCGAGGAGAAGGGAATAGATACCAAGACAGGTAAAGCAGTTGTAGTGGTTGATCCTCAGTTCTTCCGTCCCAATGAAGTGGATCATCTGTGTGGCGATGCCAGTTATGCAAAGGAGAAGCTCGGTTGGCAGCCAACAGTCACGTTTGAGGCACTGGTGAGTCTTATGATGGAAGCCGAACTCAAAGGAGAGGGGACGCTCTAATGCGTTTCCCTGTTCGTTCGTTGGCTGGTTAGGAAGGAGTAACGAGCGATGGTTCATTGCATTCCGTAGAGATCTACATATTTTTCTGCCTGTCTCTCAACCGTAAACAGCTCTTCCACTCTCTGCTTCCCCGCTCGACCCATTTTGTGTGCAAGCTCCGGATCTTTCAGAAGTCTGCTGAGCAGATTTGCGTATTCCTTCTCCTTAAGCGGATTACAAACATATCCTGTCACGCCATCTTCCACGACTTCCGGTGTACCTCCAAAGCATGTTCCCACCACGGGTTTGCTGTTTGCCATGGCTTCCGCATTCATTAAATTGAATGTATCTAGGCACAGAGAAGGTGTTGTAACGACATCGCAGGCGGCATAGGCCGCACGCATCTTTTCTTTGGGGAGCCAGTCTATGCACTGCACATAGTTGGTAACCTCACTCCCTACACCCGCCTCTTGCACCAGCCCCGCCCACCTTCCGGGATCTCCTATCACCACCAGGCGGACTGTGGGCACGGTCTCCTTTACCACGGATAGGGCGTGCAGCAGAGGCGTACTTCCTTTATCTCTGCTGAGTCTTCCTCCAAAGAGCACTACCTTCTTTCCTTCCAACGCGTGTGCACGTCGGAAATCCGCAGCTTCCTGCTCAGTTGCTCTCCACGAGGCTATGTCTATGCCATTTTGCACCACGCAGGTACGGGGAATACCATGCGCATCCAGTGCCTTCTTAAGCGCGGTACTCACTGCGATCACTCTGGTCACGTGCCCGAGTGCCCGCAGAATCATCTTATTTCTGAGCGGGTTCCACTGCAGACCGGCCTCATCAAGATGGTCAAACCAGTTTGTGTGTACCTTCTCTCCTCCCGATGCAAGATACCGGCCGGTTGCGAGCCTGCCGTAGTGAAAGCTCATGACGTCATGCATGGTAATGAAGACTTTGGGAGCATATGTTGCTGCAATACGGAGCGCATCGTAGGTGAGGTACATGTGGAGGTTGTGTGCATGCACCACATCCGGTGCAATCCGTTTGATCTCTTCTTCGAGCATCGCAGATACCTGCTTCTGTCGCAGAGATTTGTAGTGTCGGAGTGAAGGTCTGTATTCAACCGGTAAACTTATAACATGTTCCTCCCGGAGAATTACCTTCGACACGTTTTTTCTGTGTGAGGTGAGCACGGTAACCTTGTGGCCGAGTTTTTTGTACTGCTCTGCAAGTCCGTATGTTATGGACGCCACACTACTTTCGTAACGGGGAGGGTATCGGTCATTGAGCAGAAGTATGTTCATGCGTGTAAAACGGCACTATTGGGAGCATGTTCTACATCTTTATGTGTGGAGACGAATTGGAGAAATACATCAAGTACATGTTCCATCCGCATTTTTTTCACCTCTGCACTGTGTCCCCAGAGGTGGAACCAGGGCTGGTTCGTTTCGTAGGCATGGGTAAAGAGTGCCTTGGCAAGTGGAAGCCATCCTCTCCATTTATACAGAGGAATATTCAATCTCTGTAAGTGAGGTTTTGCTCTGCGTAGCGGATCTACACATCTCCTGTTCAATACGGGGCGCAAAGGGAACGGGAAGACGTGAAGGGACGTAGGGAGGTAGAAAGGACCATCACTCTGAAACGCGAATTGCTCCACTGTTCTTGCTCCTGCAAATCCTGCTTCCTGCACCAAATGTGCCACCTGCTCATTGGTATCGCCATACGGGTAGCAGAACAGGGTACAGGGTTTTCCTGTCTGCTGCTCCACCCACTCCTTACTGCGTACAATTTCACTGCGGGCAACCTCTTTCGTGACCTGTGTAAGGTGCGGATGCTCTATGGTATGCGCACCCATCTCATGTCTGATGCTTATGGCACGCACTTGTTCCGTACGGAGCATAACATTTCCATGCTGCTGCTTGGGGCAGATGTAAAACGTTCCGGTGCAGCCGTACTTCTCCAGTAGATCTGCAATTATCGTATCGTCTGCATAGCCGTCATCCCAGGAAGTGGTGAACATCATTCGGGTGTTCTGTTAGTGAATACATTCTCACAGATCCCCTCATCCTGCTTCTCCCCCTTCACCAGGGGGAGAGAGGAAGAGGAAAAATACATGTGCAAGACAGTGTTTATAGCACGGTTAGCCATTCTATAGAACAAGGCTTCTTCTCTCATTTCTTTCTGGCAAAAATACAGTAGCCCAGGGGAAACTTTTTGTTTGCCGCACTCGTATCGAGACGGTCTCTCATCAGCGCCCATTTTCCCAGGATCGTTGCCCAGATATTTGCCAGGCGTCCCACTATTTTTCTGCTGTACAGATGATGCTTCTCTATCCGGTAACGAATGCGCTGCTGAGCAAGCTCTGTAAAAAAACCTCCTCGTTTTTCCAAAACTTCTATGGTGCATGCTTCTTCCAGGAGTTTTCGCCAGGCGAATTCCGTAAAGCGCCAGTAATCGTGCGGTTCGTCGTGCTCTTCATTGAGCAGCGACTCGGTGATGAGGAGCAAGCCGCCCGGCTTCAGCACACGGATCATCTCCGTTACTGCTTTCTGCACATCCCACACGTCGCCAAGCACCTGCGTGCACACGACGCCATCCACTGATGCATCCTGTAGCGGAATGGCTTCTATGGAAGACACAATATCCGGCTTGGTTTCTTCCCGTACGTCCAATGTGCGGTACTCCGCACAGTGCGCAAAGAGTTGTGCGTAACGTTTTTCCCCCGCACCTATATCCACCACTGAGCCCGAGAAATTCTTTGCGTGCTCTTCGACGAATGTTCTGAGGAGGTGCCGGTCCGGCTGGAAGATGACCATGAGAAGATTCTCTCCGAAAGTGCGTACGAAAGAAAGAAAGTTCTTACGCTGTTGGCGGTGCCCTATGGATCAATTTGAGTGCAGTGGGGAACACCAGTGCAATAATACCGTGGTAGACCAGCAGTGCGATGTACAGTGCGAACGTGGGCTTAAGCACTGTTTCCAAACCAAAGAACAGGCCCAGGGCTACCACTGTGCCCACAGCATTCAGCACAGCAGCAACGGAAATTTTGGAGTAGATGCGAAGAATGGGTGTGGTAACAGCATGAAAGGCGAGGAGTACATTCAGTACCGCAATTACCAAAAAGGGATACACGGCAATGCCGAAACTCTTTCCGTACACCACCGGCAGCAGTGGAGGAATAATCAGTAATCCACAGAGTGTTATGAGGCCATGCATGGCCAGTGTGTGTGTTGTAAGTTTGCGCAGCCCTGTGCGCAGGGCGGTGTGTCCTTTGCCTGCAAAGGTCGGAAGAACGGACGAAGCCAGCCTCCCCACACTTGCAAGTCCGAACGAGGCAGGCAGTCCTCCCAACTTAAAGGCAAGACGCAGCGATCCCACGACCGATTCCTGCACCTGTGTACTGAGTGCAAAGAGAAAAATATTGGGGTAGAGATTCCCGAGAGATTTATCAGCTGCAATCCAGAGTCCGTCTTTTGTATGCTTCCATAGTGTGGATGCATTTCCTTCTCTCAGTGCTTCGTACATGTGCGGAAGATTGTACTCGGCCCGGAGGCTGGGGTAGAGGAAGCAACTGAGTGCACTGAAGGAAGCCGAGGCAATAATCCAGCTCCAGAGTATGCCTGCCACACCAAAGCCCCGTACCAAAAACAAGGTCGCAAGACCTACCTGTAGAACTGTTTTAGCATTTTCCAGCAGAGTGAGCAGGCGAATTTTCCGTACGGTTTGCAGGGCAATGGAGTAGTAGATGAAAATGAGTTCGCAAATGGAAGAAAGGAAAACAATACGGGCAAGGTGGCCAATCTCCGGGTTCCCGTAGATGCGATCGGTTACCAGAGGTGCGAGTACGGCAAACAGAAGGAGCAAACCTGCTGTGCAGGCCGAAAGTACAATGTAGTACTGCAGAATTTGTGCCAATGCAGTGCGGTCTTTGCGCCCATAGGCTTCCGCAAAGAACGTCAGAGTTGTGGCCTGCTGTCCCAGATTGGTGAGCAGTCCAAATACTCCCGTAAAGGCCAGTACAACAGCGTAGTGCCCGTACCCACCCAGACCCAGGAACCGTGCGTAGATTATGGAAGAGAGAAAACTGCAGCCTATGAGAACCATGCGTCCCACTTGCATGGTCGCAATATCTCGCACAAATGCGCTGCGCAGTAGTGGTCTGAAGAAAGACATTGTACGGTTTCGCAATGTATGAATCATACATGAGTTTTGTATTGCGTACGTCATAACTGCGTAGCGATTGCTCCGCCGCTATATAGGAATTTGAAGCCTATTCAGCCATTATCCGTATATTCGCAGAGCTGTATTACAAAATGGGCTCGGCCCGCACGGTGTCATCTTCGTATCCGGTTGCCTCTCTGGACCTCGTTGTCATATCTATAATGGTAGCAGGCGTAAGAGCACGGTATGCGTGGATGACATTCGCCGGAATGTAGGCCAGATCTCCGGGATGCATAACCACTGTTTGCACTTCTGCATCCGGATGATCTGTTTCCTTCGTAACCAGTTCTATGCTGCCTTCCAGTATGTAGTCGTACTGCTCCGAAACCTTATGGTAGTGGTTTGCACGCACGGCACCCTTGGTAAAGGTGATCATTCCAATGTGGTAGACAGGATTTTCTGCGGTATTGATAAGGTCGGTAATGATGCCGCGATCATCCTCATGGACGGGTGAGGGCCTGGTAATTTTTACGGTACTCATAAGATCTGCGGCGTTGGAATAGGAAGGATAAATTTGCCGCCCTGTTTTCTGTAGGCTTCCAGATTTTTCATAATTTCAGGTGCAAAGTTCCACGGTAAAATCAGTGCGTAGTCCGGTGCACGCTCCACCAGAGCGGCGTCCGGGAGAATGGGAATGTGGTGACCCGGTGTGAAACGGCCGACCTTCAGCGTATTTTTTTCTGTGACAAAATCCAAAATAGATTTATTGATGCCGCAGAAGTTTAAGAGCGTGGAACCTTTGGCGGGTGCGCCAATGCCAGCAAGTCTGTTCCCTTGGTCCTTGAGGGTATAGAGCATTTTTGTGAGAGCATTCCTGTGTGCCAAAACATCCTGTGCAAATTGCTGCATGCGGGCAGGGCTGTGCAGGTTGGCTGATTTTTCGGCGGCCATAAGTTCCCCTACAACAGGTCGAACGTCGTATACATCCTTCCTTCCTATGAACATGCAAATACTTCCGCCGTGAATATCGGTTTGCTTTACATCAAAGAGTTCCATACCAAAGCGTTTTGCAAACTGTGCTATGGGGTGCACCGAAAAGTAGGAAAGGTGCTGGTGGTAGATAGTGTCGTACTCCAGTTTTTCAATGAGATTACTGAGGTACGGAGCTTCTATCACAAAAATTCCATCTTCCCTGAGCAGAATATCCATTCCTTCCATAAGGTCATCCAAATCATCTATGTGTGCTATGACATTTGTTCCGGTTACCACCGATGCCTGTCCCTTTTCTTCTACAATCCGCGTGGCAACTTCTTTGGAGAAACATTCCGTGATGGTGTCGATTCCATTTGCTATGGCAATGGCAGTCATTTTGGGCGTGGGATCCACTCCCTGTACACGTAGTCCCTGTTCCCGGAATCCCGAAAGCAGAAGCCCCACATTGGAACCAATATCCACTGCGAGAGAATCTGCAGCAATGCCATACCTCTCCACAATTTCCTTTGCTAAACCGAGGAAGTGGGTTCGTCCTGTTGCCGTAATGGCTCCGTCGTACAGGTAATCTTCTCCGTAGAGGTACTCCGGTTTTACGACGTAGTTTATTTGCACCTGCCCGCATTCCGTGCACAGGTCCGCTGCCAACGGGAAGACCGGTTCCGGTTGTTCCAGCTGGTCCTTGCGTACAAAGCCATCTGAGTGGGGATGCATGCCAAAATCGAGGAATGTTTCCATATTCCTGCTGTGACACAGGCGACAATCTTCCCGAAAATGCCCCATGGAAACGTCCTTCCTACTTTTTTGCAGGGGTTGCGACGCCGTTGCGACTGTGACATGCGGCATGAGCTTGCAAGGGAACAATCTGTTTCCTTAAATACGGTGCCGCATTCTAGAGGCTTCTACCGCATCCGTCCACGGAAGAAAGGAGTTTCTCCCGGGAATACTTCTTTCGTCTCCCGGCTCTGCTATCATGCGGGGTATGGATCTTTCCGGAAAAGTCATTGTGATTACCGGTGCCACTCGCGGGCTGGGTGCCGCTCTGGTGCAGAGGTTGCAGTTATTTGGTGCTACCGTCGTGGGTTGTGCCCTGCATGGGGATCCTGCCCGTTCCATACAACCAGTAGATGTGCAGGATGCTATTGCAGTGCAGGCATTCCTCCAGGGTGTGCTCACAGAGCATGGGCACATAGATGTGCTCATCAACAATGCAGGATACGCCGGTGCGCTGATGCCGCTGGAAGACGTTTCGCTGGAAGACTATGAAAAGCAAATGCGCACAAATGTAGACGGAGTGTTCTTCATGCTGCAGCAAACCGTGGCTGCCATGAAAAAGCAGAAGAGCGGAACAATACTCACTATTGGTTCGCGTGCGGGCCGCAGAGCACATCCCGGTCTTGCAGTGTACTCCGCTACCAAAGCCGCTGTGTGTGCACTCACACAGGCACTGGCGCGCGAACTTGAAGAAGATGGCACAGGAGTACGCTGCATTGTCATTTCTCCCGGTGGTATAGATACCGATATGCGTAAGCAGCTTTTCGGAGAAGAGGACAGTCGCCGGCAACAGAGCGCGGACAGAGTCGCAGAGCTCATCACCGGTATTCTTACAGAGGACATTCCTGTTCCAAACGGCGCTGATGTAGGCATAGTGCGCGGAGAAATAGAGGGTGTTTTAGAATTGCACTAAGCAGTTTCTGAGTTGCTGAGTGCCCTTTTGTATGTTTCTTCGAAGGTGGTGGCCTGCTGTTCCACCGAATGTTTCTGTGCCCACCTGCGGCAGTCTTCGGAGCGTATGCAATCTTCCTCCACAATTTTCCGCATGCGCCGTGCTACCTGATCGGGTTCCATCGGGTCCGTTGCATAACCTGAATTTCCTTCCTGTATGGCTTCTGCACATCCCGAGTCTTTGGAACCTATGACCGGAATTCCCCGAATGTTTGCCTCCAGAAACACCAGGCCAAACCCTTCAAAATGATGTCCGAATGATTTGCTGAGCATTATAAAGAGATCTGCCTGTGTGTAGAGCCCTTCCAGAGCGTTCTCGTCTATATGTCCATGAAAGGTGATGTTTGCATGGAGATTTTCTGTACGGATGAGCTCCTGTAGTTCCTTTCTGTATGCGTCATCAGGATACGTCCCCACGAGGTGCAGATGGAACGGAAGGTTACTCTGTTTCCGAAAGGAGGCACAGGCTTGTATGGTTTCCGCAATGCCCTTGCGTGGTTTTATGCCACCCACAGAGAGAAACTGTTTCTCCCTTTGTTTTTGGTGCACCCTCTCTGTTGCAGGTGGTTCTATACCCAACTTAAAACGCACGATTTTTTTCCGGATGGCAGACGCACTGCGTTTGCCGCACTGTTCGCTGAGTGCCGCAAGCGTGCGCTTTGCAGTGTAGTCGCTCGGACTAAAGATGTAGTTTGCAGAACGGTAGGCCCTGTGCAGTAACGGACGTGTATGCCAGTGGTAGAGCGGCAGTACGGAATATGTTCCATTCAAACTCAGTACCCAGGGGGTGCGTACCGTTGTGCGAGAGAAGGGAACTGCCAATGCGTACGGTTCCACAAGCACGTGAATAATATTCGGCTTGTACCGTCGCACGGCTTTTTGCAGAGCTACAGCAGTCTGCAGCCATGCACGGGGAGAGCTGAGAAGGGAGAGTGGATCCGGCAGGCTCTCATTCTGCTCACACAGATGTTCTTCTGCTTTTTCCTGCACAAGGGCAAAAACGGTGTGTCCTTTCTTTTGCAATGCCCGTGCCGTGTTGCGGCCATAGGTTCCCCAACCGCTCTGGGGCTTGAGTGTTGTGACAACGAGGAGAATGCGCATAGAAGCAGTATGTCGTATGTGGTATGTAGTATAGAGTATTGGCATACTTCTCTTATGTCTTTTTTCGACGTTATCGGTCTCACCCGCAAAATTACCCGGCCACGTCTGAGTGCGTTTCTGCAGAAGTATGCATCCGATGCCAACACACTGGATATAGGTTGTGGCAACGACCAGTACGGAGCACTCTTTCCTAACCGCACTACACTGGATAGAGAGGCACGGCCCGGTGTGCAGGTAGATATCATTGCAGATGCACATGATCTCTCACAGATTGCAGATGCCTCTTTTGATGTCATCCTCTGCACGGAGGTACTTGAACATCTGCACACACCTGCTCAGGCCATGAAAGAGTTCTATCGCGTTCTCAAACCCGGTGGGCTTCTGCTCCTTTCCACGCGTTTCATCTTCCCCATCCACGATGCGCCGGGAGACTACTACCGTTATACAAAATACGGCCTTCGTCACCTCCTGAGTGCATTTGACATACAGGAACTGCAGGAGGAAACCTCCACAGCAGAAACACTCGCTGTTCTCTACCAACGCATTGGATTCCAGTGCGATACGCTCTGGTTGAAACCCTTTAAAGTTTTGTGGTTTCTCAAGGCAAAACTCATGATGCTTCTTCGCGGCATCATCACCAAAGAGTACGGAGACATTGGACACAAAAAAGAGGAACAGGGGATTTTGAGTTCGGGGTACTACGTGGCGGCGAGAAAATCCGAATAGATTTTCATTTTCGTATGTGGAATGTGGTACGTCGTATGCAGGGTTTACATACCATATACGACATACACATACCCTGTGTTACCATTCTGACCTATGAATAGGCTGAAATTCATCATCATGAGTCTGTTGGTTATTGCTGCAATACAATTGGTTGCTCTTCTTGGCCTTACATTTGTTTTCTACCAGGTCACACCCAACGGTGTGCTGGCACGGGATACCTTTATAGGACGTATTCAACCCGTACTGCTTTTTGCGCGCCTGGCAGACAGGTCGTTGAATGTTCTGTACCGCGGTCCAAAGGCTCCGGGAGACATCCCACTCTACCAGATAGACATAGCGACCGAAGAACTGGTCAAGCTGGATGCAGAGATAGCCAAACTGGATGTTTTTCTGGAAGACGATGCCAAGTTTTGGATTCCGGCGACCTTCCGGGCCAATGGCGAAACCTATGACGTAGAAATGCATATACGAGGAGACAGGTTTAATCACTGGCAATTCCGCAAGAAGTCCTGGCGGGTAAAGTTTAAAAAGGATCATCTGTTTAGAGGTATGCGGGAGATCTCATTAATTATTCCAGAAGATAGAGGATGGTTTGCAGAACTCTTTAATTCCTATCGGGCAGAGAAACTGGGGTTACTCCAACCACCCATGCGTGTAGTGGGTGTGTCTCTCAACGGAAGCAAGTCCCTTGCTTACATAGAAGTGGAACACTGGACCAAGGAAATGCTGGAGAAGCAGGGACGTCCGGGTGATGTAAACTTTTATAAGACCGGCGGGGTACAAACGTCGGTCTTCAACGGGTGGGATCCCATTTTCGATGATATGGCCTACTGGGGTAAGTTCACCAAGTCCGTAGTCAGTCCGCACGATTCGTATGAGGAGCTCGATGCGCTCTTTTCCATTATGAAGCCGGGGGCTCATACACAGCCCGGGTTCCGTGCACAGGTTGACACACTCTTTGATGTACAGCAGCTTGTGAGGTGGTATGCGCACAGTATGCTTTCGGGAAACCTCCATGCGGGAGGGGATAACATCCGTTTGCTTTTTGATCCTTCCCGTGGTCGGTTCGAACCCATTCCCTGGGATGTATTTCTCATTCCACCCCGTTCACTCCTGGTGGCTCCCGGTAACCCTCTGTGGGATGAAGTATTTGCTATTCCCGAATGGAACCTGGCACTCCATCGCTTTTTGTGGGAGTACGTAACAAACGAAGATCAGGTAAAGGATGACCTGCGGGAGGCAGACCGGCTCCGTGCGATGGTGGAAGAGCTGGCCTACCGCGATCCCATAAAGCTGCCGAGCAACAGGCAGGTGAAACATGATCTGGATAATCGCATACGTGATATTCGGGCAAACATTGAGTTTCTAAAAGAACAGTTACAAATTTCCGAAGTGCTCGTTACGCAACGTATTCCTACGGATGCTGAACAGGCCCAGGGTGTGGATCTCGTTCTCGATGTGACCGTGCGTGGCCCCGTTGCCGCACAACTTTCCGGTCTGGCGCTTCCCCTGGCGCTCGTTCAGGATTCTGTATTTTCCATTCTGCGTGATGATGGTGACGGTCAATTCAATGCTGCAGATATGCCGCTTTCCTTTGAACGAACAGAGGGGCTGCAGGCCGATCAGTACGCATTTTTTCCGGAACATGCGTTCCTTGCACCAAAGCAGCCGGAAACCGATGGGGTGGGCATGCCTGTGACTACACCGCAAACACATCATCTTTTTTTCCTTACGGGACTGCGCAGAGTTGCAGCCAGAGATCTGCCTATTCTGCTCGATGTCCGCAATGCCGTCACCGGGCAGCCGGCTCAAGTCATCCACACAACGGTTGTGGATGAACGGGTATTTCAGGATTCCTTCCCGGCGTTATAAGCTACCATTGTCCTATGCGTCGTCTTCACCTCATTCTTGGCATCATCACTCTTCTCCTCACCGTGCTCGGAGTTGGTATGGCGCTCCTTGGTTTGCTCATTTACCAGGCAACACCCAATAGCGTTCTTGCACATGAAACATTTGTCGGGCGCATGCCGGGTGTTCTGCGCACAGTTCGTTTACTGGATCATTCCCTGAATGTCTTTTACAGGGGCCAAAAACCACCCGAAAAACTGCCACGGTACAAGCTTGATATCGACAGGGACGATTTAGCCCGCATAGAAGCATCGCTTCCTACAGAGCTACCTTCCCCCTGGTATGGCAACTTTTTCCTTACAGAAGACTCCAAACTGTGGGCAAAGGGCGTTTTTACGGCCGATGGAGAGTCCTATGACGTCAAGGTGCGTGTGCGGGGGGACATCTTTAACCACTGGGCCTACCGCAAGAAGTCCTGGCGTGTGGAATTTCCCAAAGATCATCTCTTTCGAGGTATGCGGGAAGTGAATCTTATTATCCCGGAAGACCGTCTGTGGTTTGCAGAACCCTTAAATGTGTATCGCATGCAAAAGTTCCATCTGGTCCATTCTCCCATGAGTTTTGTCACCGTTTCACTCAACGGGAGTGCTCCGCTGCTCTACACACAAGTGGAACACTGGACCAAGGAAATGCTGGAGAAGCAGGGGCGTTCCGGGGATGTAAACGTCTACCAAACAGGAGGTGGAGATTCGTACTTCCAACAGTGGGATCCGGCGTTCGATGAAATTGGGTACTGGGATAAATACTTCAGCAAGCCGGGGAACGATACGTACGAAGAAGTCGACTTGCTCCTCAGACTTTCGGGAGAGGGGGCGCATACCGATCCCCACTATCTCGAAAAATTGAAAAGTATTGTAGATGTAGACAGCCTTGTTTCCTGGTATGTGGTGAGCCTGCTCGCGGGCAGCAGACATGTGTTGGACTTTAACGTCCGCTTCCTCTTTGATCCTTCCCGTGGCCAGTTTGAGCCGTTGCCTTGGGACATCAGTCTGTATGCTCCGCGCACATTGCTGTTCCTCCCGGGCAACAAATTCCTGAATGAAGTCTTCCGTGTTCCTGCGCTCAAACTTGCGGCACATCGTGCACTTTGGGAGTACGTTCAGAATGATGAACAAGTTGCAGATGACCTGGCAGAGCGTGACCGTCTGTATGCTCTTATTGAACGTACTGCTTACAGAGATCCTCTCAAGCTCCAGAGCAACAGACAGGTAAAACATGAATTAGAAAGGCTTTCATGGAAGGTGGAAGCAAATCTTGATTTTATCCGCGATGAACTGAAGGTTTCAGAAGTGCTCCAAACAGAACGCATTCCCTCCCAGGCTGATCAGCAGAAGGGTGTGGTGCGCACATTTGATTTCTCCGCGCGTGGTGTTGCCTTTGCTCTCCTTTCCGAGATTGTTTTTCAGGAGACGTACAAAGACATGCTAAAAGATGGGAAGCTCCAGCTCTGGAGGGATAACGGAGATGGTATCTGGAGCACTGCAGATACCAGGATTGGACTTTCGTTCCTGGAAACACAGGATGACGGTGATGTTGTGTTTGAAACACAGGATGAACTGCAGTCGCTCCTGTGGTCGGGAGATCCCGTGATGGATGCCAATGGTGGTGTGATTACCGCTCCGCATACGCATCACCGGTTTTTCCTTGTTTCTCAGGGCACGGCAATCAATGTCGATGACATGCATCCTAAACCCAAAATCCGGAATGCTGTTACGGAAAAAAAGGCAGATGTCATTGGGAATGTTCTCGTGGATGAGCGCACATTCGAGCGTCTGGATGAAGCCTCTGCCAGTCGTGCAGCATTCCTCGCTCACTACCCCTTCTTTGCTCCGGAGGGGGAGGATGGTGTGGTACTGCGTGGGGTACACATTATTCAACAGACCATTATTGTTCCTTCCACGGTTCGTCTCAGAATTATCCCGGGAACAACATTGCGTTTTGCGAAAGGAACTTCTCTACTCTCCTATGCTCCGGTCACACTCATTGGGTACAAAGACCAACTTATCCGTTTTCTGCCACTAAAAGAAGGAGAGCCCTGGGGAGTATTTGCCGTGCTGAATGTAACCGAGCCCAGTGCTATTCAATGGGCTGAGTTTGCCTATGGCGGAGATGCGTACATCAACGGTACGTTCTTCAGCGGCATGGTGGCCTTTCACAACAGCCCTGTTACGGTTGCAGATGCGGTCATTCGCAATGCACATGGTGATGACGGTTTGAATTTGAAGTACGTATATGTGGATGTGAATCGTGTCCGATTTGAGAAAAACAGTGCCGACGGACTGGATATCGATATGCCTCTTTCGGGTGTAGTGGAAAACAGCCTCTTTTTGGAAAATGGCAATGATGGCATAGATATTTCATGGAGCCCCATTGTTATCCGTAACGTCGAAAGTGTCGGCAACGGAGACAAGTGCATCAGTGTCGGTGAACGCAGCACACCGCTCATCTACGATACCACACTCAAAGGATGTTCCATTGGTTTAGCAGTAAAAGACGATTCTCACGCCAAACTGGAGCGTGTGCACTTTCTGAACAACGCAACAGCCATAGAGTCCTACATAAAAAAGCCGTTCTTCGCTGCCCCCTCTGTGAGTGTGCGAGAGAGTACGTTTGAAAAAAACGGTCAGGATACATTGGCACTCAGTGGCGCAGTCATTACCATCGACTCCGCACAGTAATCCTCCTATGTTTGCACTTCAGGACCATCGGCCCACAGGCAGATCTCCTCTCCACTTTCGTCGTATAGAGCTGAAGTTTCTGTTGCCCAATCGTCTCATACCGGCTTTTGTAGATCGTATTTCCCCTTACACGGATCTTGACCCCTACTTAGTGGAGGAAGGAAGAGGACGTACGCAGTATCCTGTCACCTCTCTCTATTTTGACTCTGCGGATTTACATTCGCTTTACGAAAAAGAGGCCGGACTCCTCTCCCGTAGAAAAGTCCGGCTTCGTACCTACGAAGAGGAATTTTCTCCCAATGCTTATTCCTTTATAGAAATTAAAAGGAGACATGACTTTATTGTGTCGAAGGATCGTCTCTCCCTCTCCATTGGTCAGCTCAACGATTCCTTGCCCATGTCCGGACTGTTGGATCATCTTCTGAAACGCGTAGAAGCAACGGAAGAAGTCACACATGAAGCACATGTACTGCAGGGTTGGTACAATCTCCAGCCAACGGTTCTTGTGACCTACCACCGTATGCCGTTTGTAGGTATGCAGGATGAACGGTTCCGCATCACCATAGATACTGACCTGCGTTCCGTATGGAAGCCCAGCACCTTTCTTGGTTCGCACCTCTATGCGCTCTGCACACCCGGGTATAGCGTGATGGAAATAAAGAGTAACCATGCTCTTCCCGCCTGGTTCCACGATATTATCCTGGATTTTCAACTGACACGCACGGCACACTCCAAGTACTCTCTTTCGGTAGAAAATCTCCGTTTACGCTGGACATAAGAATCCTTTTTTTTCTCTCCCGTTTCTTCTACACTCTTCCTACGATCACTATGGGACCCGTTATTCCAGACATTGGCAGTGCTCTAGGCGTTGATCCTCTCGCTGTTCTGCTGGGCATTTGCGGCAGTTTTTTGATAGGGGTGATTACGGCGTGGGTGTACAAGTCCACACACAGGGGTCTTTCCTATTCTCAATCCTTTCAGTTCTCGCTCGTGCTCCTCTGCATGCTCGGCTCTGTTGTTATGATGATTTCCACAGGGAGCCTGACCCGTGCCATAGGTATTTTGGGTGCGTTCTCCCTCATTCGCTTCCGCACGGCCATTAAAGATCCAAAAGATATGGCCTACATCCTTATGGTTCTTTCCATGGGCCTTGCTATGGGTGCCGGTCTGTACGTACTTGCGGGTATTGCAACAGCGGTTACATGCCTCGTCATTCTGCTTCTTACCTGGCTGGACTTCGGCATGACAAGTAAGCATGAGACCGTTGTGCGTATTATGTGCAAAACAGATGCCAAGGGTTCTGCGGTGAACGTAGCAAGTTACGAAGCGCTCTTCGGCAATCTTGCCGAATCGTTCCGGTTACTCAGTGCACATGCACGAACGGACCGCATGGAACTCACCTACGGTGTGCGCCCTAAAAAGAACCAAACGCCGGTTGGTCTCCTGGAAGCTCTGCGTAAAGAAGAAAGCGTGGAAGATGCAGAACTCTTTGATGCAAAGCACCAGGTGGAGTTCTAGGAGCTTAGCTAGCGTTATTAGCGTGCTTAGCTGGATTAGCTTCATTAAGGGCATGTGGACATTTTTGCAGGCTGAAATAAGGACTTTTGCGCTTGGTAGAGCTGAGATATGCTGTGATTTTTCGTAACACACTATGAAAAATATGTCCTCATTGCACTTCGCACTCGGTAAAGAA